>Ga0302185_10000369_pt1 | contig 35620 bp, 14 predicted proteins | sample II_Bog_E1_1_FD_200231 | JGI IMG/M metagenome (GOLD analysis project Ga0302185, IMG submission 200231) | Peat permafrost microbial communities from Stordalen Mire near Abisko, Sweden - II_Bog_E1_2 | ecosystem: Environmental > Terrestrial > Soil > Wetlands > Peat | place: Sweden: Abisko... | reverse complement strand
ACAATCGCCCCACTCTCCTATTCCCTAACAACTCAATTCAATAATCTGCCCAGTCAGCAGTTTTCGACAACTTATTCCATCCAAAATGCGCTTCCTCTTACCTTCAGCTACTCTTTAACAAATAATACTTTAGGTCAATCAGCAGTGCTTAATCTAACAATTACAAGCGTTTACCCATCCTTCAATGAAATCAACATGAATATCCCGGTTGGATTGCTGACAGTGGTGACTTCAGCATCATACCAATCTTCCATCGTCAACAACAACTACCAAATCAGTCAAATTTATTCTTTAGTCAATGGGTCTGTACAACTTAATATCGTCAATCCGACATCCACCAGCATTTCTGGCAATATTACCTTTTCAATGTTTTCAGCTGGGTATCTCTCGGCCTCAGGCATTATAAGCATCGCATCTGTACTGCCAGTCTATCTTGGATTGACTACTACTGTCAGCAGTAGAGTAGTAGGTGCCACTTCCCAGATGACTGTTAATTTTAACAGAGTAAACCCCTACAGCTCGTAATCTTCATTCATTTTAAATTTTACTTCTGCACTCTTCGATTTTTCTGGTGCTATCTACAATAATTCGGCTTTGGTCTTGCCTATTTCCGTTCCCATCGGCATTACTTCCATCACAGTAACTAATCTGAAGAACCTTCTCTATATTCCCAACAGTTCGCCCACTAATAGCATTTCCGCTTGGACAGTCGATAGCTCTGGTTATAAAGTGGCTCTTTCTTCTTACCCCTCCAGTTCATTGATACCAAACATACCTGCAACTGGATTAACATATGGCTTCACCCGCACAAGCACTGCCATTAATGGATTAGGATCTTTGTACATCAGTTACACTCCAAGTTTCCCTTCCCTTGCAAATTTGATGACAATCACAATGCCAGTAAATCAAACGAGCATCGTCACTCCGGGTTGCACCATGCTCGGTGCCAGCAATAACGCAGTGAATTGTGTGATTCTTTCAAGCAACTCAACTTCAATGACCATTTACTACTATAATCAATCCACAACAACACTAACCAATGTGCTCAATCTTGAGCCTAACAGTAATCTCCTTCAAGTCAACCTACTAACTTCAGCAAATGAGCTAATTGAAAGCACCAATGCTCAAGTCACCCCAAGTATACAGTACAACCAGCTCAGTGTGACTGGGAATAGTAGCACTCTCACTGTAGCAACTAACGTTCTACTGCTTTTCAATCTAACTGCTAGTAATTCCATAGATATTGGCAGCAAAATTGTAATTATTTTTCCATCAAATACGTTCACCAGAATTTCAGCCTTAACCACCCAAAATTGCAGCTACACTATTAGTGGTGGCATAACCTACAGTGGTTGTCAATATGGTATGAATGGCAGCTGGGTAAATCAGGTTAATCTGACTTATCTTGGTTCGAGTATAATAGCAGCGAACACAGTAATTTCGATTAGCATGGCATTTACAAACGCCTGGACATCTACTCTTTTCAGCTCAAACGTAATTGTTTTCTATGTGGATAGCCCAACGGACAATTTTGTCGCACAAGGAGTCATTTCACTCATAAGTTTATACGGTGGACAGGGCAGTTTGACACCCACAAGCATCAATTCCCTAACAGTAAGTCAGTCATCAAGCATTGCTGCTTCTGCTAATTGTCTCAATTTTACATTTAATATAGGAGTTCCCATAGCCCAAAGCTCGACGATAACAATAGGCATTCCAAAGAGTGCCTATAAGATGAACTTGCTGAATTCTTCAGCTTTATCTAATCTTAATGTTTCTTCTAGCAGTGAAAACTCAAGCTACTACTTTATTTCGATCACTTTGGGATGCAATCAGCCATTTCCCCTCTGCAATTTAGCCAATTATCAATACAGTTTCACTCTGAATGTTGCCAACAATCCTTATGTACAGAATCAGCAAGATCAGCCCACCCTCCAGCTGCTGCTCAGCAACCAAATTATTACAGCCGTTAGTTACGGCGCTATTCCTTTATATTCTGCTCAAACAATGTCCAATCCCACGATTAGCCGAAGTAATTCTAATGCCTATCAACCTACAAATATTACTATTGGCGTTGCTGTTCCCAATCTGAACATTTCTTCTTTTTCTATTATTATTTCACCTTTAATAACTCCATCAGGAAGTTCGGCACTTGTGACTTCCCTCACTTACTTAGGTTTGTCCGCTACCCAATCTCTTAACTATGCTCTCAATGCTTCAAACTACATTAGTGTAGCCATAAGCGGACTAACTGGAACAATCAATCTTCTACTAAGTGGCACCAATAATCTTCTGGTAAGCTTAGCTCCATAAATGTACACCCTAACTATCGTTGATACAAACTATATTTATTACACTGCCTCTCTAATTCCACTAACCAAAATAGTACCGTATAGCAGTGGATTAACTCTGCAGCGCATTACAACTACTGTTGGTTTATCAACTAATGTTTACATTAACGGTAATCTCCCTGCAAGCATTCCTTTGATGAGTGTGCTTTTTAATGGTTATAATGTTGCATTAAATGGACAGTCGTTCAATACTTCATTAGGAACCATCATAAACAGCAATAATGTTTCGGATACTACCACAGTGCCTATAACCATTAAGAACTCTGATTATATTGCCTATAGTAATAGTCTACCCTATACCCCCTTACTCACACCCCAAAATCTAACAGCTTTTATGTCATTACAGCTGCCTTCAACCATTTACATCAACCAGAATATCAGTGCTTCTTTAAGTTTGAGCAACACAACCCTAACCTATTTGTCAATAAGTATCCCTTCGTTTTTCCAAAGTATAAACTTCTGTTGTATCGACTCATCATGCAGTCAAAGTAATATTCTGAGTTGTTCCTACTCGGCAGGTGCATCTAACAGTTTAATTGAGCTCTACCTGAAGAGTGGCCAAGTCGTCTCAAATGTAACGATTGGTCTAACTGCATTGAGTTACCAAGCTACTTTCTTAAATTTTCAGATGATTATCACTTCAGCATTGCCTTCAGCTTCAATTAAACTTAACTACAACATATCTGTCGTGGCGTTATCGATGACTTCTTCACTCATTCTTTCCAACTGGCAAGTTAATACTCTCAACACTTATACCTTGAATGTACAGGCCATCACGCGGGCTGGATATTTAATTATTGTGCCACCCTATTTCATTGGTACACAGCTAACAGTCAAAGACACTGTATCAACCTCTACTCTTATGATAAACGGAGTAGTAACAACTTTACCTCTGTCAATGAGCACTGGCCAGTCATTCATTTTTTTGCCAATGAATGGATCAACATGTAATATCTCCTTCGTCATGAATTCAATTACAAATCCCATCAACAACCAGCCGTTCAGTTTCATAATCCAACAAGCTCAAGACCAATCATTGACGTATATTTATGGATATAACAACATTACCTTTGCTATGAAAGTTTTTGATACTGTGGTCATCTCGTCTGCCGTTAGAAATGTCACCAAAGTCGGAATTGCAACCTCAGTCACCATGAATATCACCACTCCAAGCTACAGTGATCAAATGATTATTACATTCCCTTCTAGTCAGCTCTATACTAGCACTAATTGTCAAGTAATGACTTCAAATAGTAACTCTCTTCCTTGTTCCGTCCTATCAAGTAACTCAATCCTAACAACAAACGTACCAGGCACCACGACATACCTTGTGACAGGCATGATCAATCAAATATCTTTTGATTCAACCACAGCCCAAGATTTGATAACCGCAACTATCGGTAATCCTTATACCCGTGCTTCAACAGTAACAAACAGTACAACCTACATTAATCCTCAGCTAACTATGGGCGCTGTCACCCTAAATTCTGTTACCAGCAGTAATTTTATTTCATTGAGTACGACCACTCTCACCTACAACATCTCGCTTTAAAATTATCAAAATATCAATGGTTTTATCCTTCAATTCGCTGATGCTTACTATTATATAATTCCCTCAAATATTGGATGTAAGATCAATAATGTGGCAGCTACATGTTCACCAATATCAGCCAATCAACTCTATGTGCAGTCATCCTCCATTCCTTCCCCACAGCAGCTCATCATTTCTGTTTCCAACATTATCAATTATATCCGACCCACCAGCTGGATGCTCACTTCAGTACAAGCTCAAACAGTCAACGGAATCACTAAATACTCTAATGTTGATCTTTATAGCAGCAATGGAGTGGGAATTACTACAATCACTCCTTTGCAGCTCTCCTATCGTATTATATTACCGAATAATTATGTACAGTCCAGCTCAACCACTTTAACTGTGCTGATTGACAGCATAATCAACAACTATCTGCCGGTTGCCTCACTAAATTTCAATTTAACTGCACAGGGCATATCTTGCAGCAACTCAGGAGTGGCTTATGCTGGAACCCTATCTCTACCTTGTACTTTAAACGATAGTCTGAATGTGAATTTTTCACTCCAGTTGTATCATATCAATTTCCCTTCAATAACCCTCGCCAGTGGAAATTCAAATATGTTCATATATCCTTCTCCAAATTCTAAATGCGCCAACCAAATGTGTGACTCTTGCTCATCCAGTAACGGGCAATAATATTGCTTCGTCTGTAGGGAAGGTCTCTACTCCTCGAATGGACAATGCCAAAGTAATTGCAACAGTGGCTCTTTCCCTTACTCGAATACGAATGTATGCTAGCCCTGCTCACCAACTTGCTCCAACTGTTATGGACTCTACTTCAACCAATGCCTCTCTTGCAAAGATACATCGTTGGTCTTAAGCAGTGGAATTTGTCAAACCAGCTGTCCTGATGGTAGTTTCAGCTATAACAACGACTGTGTGAACAATATGTAATGTGAGAGCGTCACTGGATGCCGACTATGCTCCAATACTGGCTTTTGCTATCAGTGTCTGCCTAACTACAATGGAGCACCCACTTGTCAATACTCGAATGTTATGCCTCCTATTATCATGATCTATATCCTGGCTCCTTTTGCTTTGCTGAGTCTGTTGCCCCTTATTATAGTGGCAGTTAAATGCCTTGGAGTTGACACTCTCCTCAGTCAATCAATCTTTAGCTTTAGCTTTATCTAATTGTTTGCCTGGGCTCTGACCATTCCTATTATGAGCGATATATCTACTGCAATGGTCCTTGTGTCCTTCATCACTCTCCGAATCATTATTTCAATAGTTTCGTATGAAGTTTTCTACAAGAAAAACCTCGGATAACTAAGTCAGAAACTACTGTAGGAGTAATCGCAGAAAGAGATCGACAGTAAATAAAAAAATGAATAAAACGAAAAGACTGCATTAAACAACTGGAAGACCAAACTTGTCAGATTTATGGCTCACTTCAACGGACCCGATAGTTATGAATTGCTTCAATCGCGTATTTCAGAGCCGGTCCTGTCAGTGAATCACAGCCTACCTATTCAAATAATCTTTATGCTGAACCGAGCCATAGTAAGCGTGCTGATGTTCTATATGCTGTCCATTGCCACAACCGGAGACAGTGTTTTCATGCCAGCCATCATCATCGCAGTCGCAGGTCTGCTTACTTTTTGCAGACTAATGACTTGGGATAAAGTGAAAGGATGCCTCTCGAGATGCAGAACTTGATTTTCGATATAATTAGCTTGCATATATTGTATTAGTATAATCAATATGAATAGATTTACCAATAAGGAGTATCTAATCGATCTGACCATCAATACTCTCGAAGTATAGCAACCAAGCCAACCTACTAAGGTCAAGTGCGAGGTACACTACGCTGATGACTCCTATCTTAAGATACAATTGCAACCCATTATAAAGAATGGAGTGGCCCAATTTTGCGGTGAAAGACTGCGAATTCCCTTTTCGTCGGAGATGGATCTGGTGTTTAAACTGGTGAAAGCAAACAAAAAGTAAAGTTTTTTAGGTCACTACTCTCTGTAAGTCTAAAAAATGCTAAACCAAAAGTAGTATTACTTCAAAGGTAAAGATAAATTGGAAGAGGCCAATGTTTGGGTAGACTTTTAATGCAGAATAATCGATAAGCAACTGATATGTGAGTCAGATACAGAAGAACCCGAACTTGGGACAGCCCCTCCTATCGTTACCAAATCATCAATGGCATCCGTAAAATTAAGCCCCAGGCAGAAATACAACAAGCCACTATCCGAGCTGAATAGTCCCTTTGTGATAATGAAAAAAACAGCTGGCAGTCATATTCCTCTACCGCCTGAATAGTTCGGCAAAATGCTGCAAGATGCTCAAGACATTCTTACAAAACGGCAGATTTTCAATCAACGCCATGTAATTCTAAAACATTACTCGCGAGACAGGTCCGGTCGTCTGCGAACAGCAAAGATCCAGTCGTTGTAATCGCGGCTGATCTAATCGCAAAAATCAAGCTTCACGATCAGCATGGCATTATACCTAGCAGTCGGAGTGATTGCCTTCATATTGGGATTAAAACTGTGAGTTATTTATTATGATCATTCAGTCAATGTCCCCTCCTGAAAAATTTCTAGTTGCACATCTAATTCCTCTCGTCTGGCAGTTTTTTACGCTGGCGGATGGCTTCAATTTTTTGTAGTTGATGGTCCTATACCCTTTTGGTGACTAGGAAATCTTTAAGGCGCTATCTTTACTCGCGGACGTGTCTCCAAAAGTATTAGTTTTATTTTATTATTCGATTGTCCAGTTGAGAAGGCTCTTCTTTGCCGTTGCCATGGTAGAATTAGAGCAGATGAGAAGCACGCTTTTTTGTTAGATCTTAACCTCTCTGGATTTTGGATGGCTAGTATGTGGGAGATTACTGGAGTTGATTCTTTTCAGTTGATCGGCCATTTTTGTTGTAGTTGACGAAACAACTGTAGTGAGACTGGTCAAACAACACTTTTTCATGAGCTTTGCCAACAGTTTCAGGGTTATATTTCTCCTCTCGTGCGGCCTTCGGACTGTTCCTAGCGGATTTTTAGTCTGCCCGTCCAATAAAATTATCAAAATCTAAAGAAGCCCTAGGTTTATGAAGTGAAACAGTAAAATTATTGAACTGTTCTTCATTGCGAGAGATAGGCTTGGCCCTATCAAAATCATTTCGGGGCAACATCTTCCTCATGTCAACAGTTTTAGCTCGCGCTCTACATAATAGCAAACAAACGTTTTGATGGTATAGGTGGTCTCAGTTTAGTCCTTGTCCTCGTGCATATCTTTTCTACTGTGAAAATAGTCCAAGTCGTTGCTCACCTTATCGTGCAGCAACTCCTCAGAGCAAATGAAGGATGATTATAGTCTTGTATCTATAGTATCTTTGCAAGGGCGCGGTTTGCGTCTGGAGATTTCTAACTAATGTTAAAGTTGATTGAGTTTGGCTATATCGAAGTACCTCCTGCTGCGCTTGTAGACATTATTAGTGATGAAATGCTTTTCGATCTGCGAAGTGGCCAGGTCCGACATATAATAAAATTAATCTAGAAATAGCAATAAACTAAATTAAGGTTACTCACTATCTTCGAGCAGGCTGAAGCCATAAAATGTTATCAATTATATTCAAGAAAATAAGTTATTTAATTCGCCAAATCATAATTATATCTATGCTCAGACAGTATTTCAACTTGAGTTCGGCTGTCAGTCGTTCCCTTCGCTTCTCACTCAGCACAGGTTCCTTTTTTCCCAAGGCAAATCCTCCTCCCGAGTCGAAAGATCAAACCACTAATCGTAAATTTTTAAAGTTGGGCGATAAACATACATAATCAACGGCTAAAACTAATGAATCCTTCAATTTCCCAAAAGAAAGTGTCGAAGATTTGGTTAAAAAAATCAACGAGGCCAACAAGTACTTTTTGGGCATCAAATATAACACCAACTATCTCAAGGCTAATAAAGTTTTGAAATACGAGGAAGCTATGCAGATGAAGGCAGCAAAGGCGACAGTCAACGATATACCTCTGGAACTGTCGAAGGCTGAGGGAGACAGTCAAAATAGTTTATTCTAAAGCTGCGACCAGAATGCAGCGCTGACTCAAAAATCAGGGCAAATTGTATTTGGTCGATCAAGAGTCGAACCGACTTTGCGTAAAATTCAATAGTTGTATGCAAACTACATTGTAAAACTCAGCAAAAAGGAGAGATTAATTGGTCTGTAGCCCAACTTCTAACTACAGTGCATCAAAACATTTAATGGCCTCGGTCCTAGAATTGTATTCAACTTAAAGAATGAAGAGGCTGCCCCCCAAATTAAAATTAAGAGCATTACTCTTTTGAAAGGGCTATCTGTGCTCAGGAACGAAAACTACTCCACCGATTCATTCGAAAAGAACGAATCCGAACTGGCTGATGGAATTATATAATATAAACTGTATCGACAGGCCAAATAACAGTATCCTGAAATTGAGTGGCTTTCCACCAAAAAGATCAATGTGAGGTTCGAGATTTTGGTCAAGGGAGGACCTGCAGTGGAGATTCTGGATAGTGGAGCCAGCATTGGTTCAAGTTAACATGTAGTCCATAACTTAGTGGTGGAAACAGATTTAGTGCCTCCTCCCCACATTTGCGAACACCAGATGACCACATAGTAATAGTATATATCTGATAACACAGTTTACGCAGCTATCGTCTGGATTACAACTCGATGACCATCACCAACGTGGATCGAAAAAACGAGTTCTACTCTCTGACCTTCACTTAGAAATAAAAAACAACTACGATTATAAACCGCATCGAGTGATATTAGTCTGTATTCAGCTATGCTAAGCATCAAACTAGCTTATATTATTGCAGCGCAATAAATTTATACTTATCACTAACTTTTTGAATTTAAGATATACTAGACGGATACAGTTTGAGACATGACAAACTCCCTTTGATTGCCAGTTCATAGGTTTATGCTCTCCTACCTCTTAAATCATATTAACTTCTAATTCTTCCTTTGAGTCGCCACATCTCTTCGATATGGTCAATGTAAAACTGAATAATAATCTGCATGAAGCACAGAATACACAAATATGCTTCTAAGGGCGATCACAATAGTAGATATAAATAAGTCCACGTGTAAACGATTACATCTAGGATGAAAGCAGTTGTGAATGATCAAATATAGGCAAAGATAAATCCAAAGATAATATCGAGAAATAAGCAAAAGACCGATAATATCCTTGGATATAGCAGCAGCAGGGATATAAAATACAAAAATTGATGATTATGCAAGAAAACCGTCATAATTCAAAAAGAGGAGTTAATGGTGTCATCGGGGACAAGAACAAACAATAAGGAAATTGGACTTCATCAAAAGCATTAAACACTCAAGGATAACAAATAACGCTGCCTCACTCGAATTAATTGTAAAAAAAGACTTCAATAATTGATGACCATTTACTGGATTTTGGGATTGGATTGATGAATATCGATCATTGGACAAACTCAATATCTTTTGCGGCACTAAGTCGACAAACTGGAGACTGACTTGTCAATGATGATAAACACTAAATCCTTCAAACTTTCCGAAAGTAAACAGTTAAACAACGTGAAAATGATGTTCATAATGTTTGCTCCAAGGATAAAAGTAATGTATTTTAGTTTTAATGTTTGTTTTGATTGTGGTTAATCCTATAAATTTGAAAATAGTTTAAACTACTTTATCATGTCATGAATTATAGATCAAAGCCATACGATCTCCAATCAAATTCCGTATGAATTTGTACAAACACCATTTCCATTCTCTTATTCTCCAGAATCTGAGAGTCTGGTTTAATTGTTTTTATTTTTTAATTATTTTTACTTTCCAACAGTAATTCGCAGAGGGGAATCATGATTCAGCACTGAATCTGCTTGATAGATCAAGAAGGACAACCCCTTTCCACGACTGACCGTCTTAATTTTGAGTCAGAAATAACCAAAGTGAAATTGAACGACTTTTAGTAATATCCTCGTCGGTTCCCAAAACTAAACCATTCGTTAACAATAAGGAAGTCGTTGATTTATTCCATCCACGAATACCCTATTAATCTATTTTGTGACTAGTCACAATGTTTTTAATCGGAATAGTTTTTACCTGTGCTTGGATATTCCTATTCTATAAATTAAAAACATTTAGATGTTGAACTACAAGGTTTTTGCTCAGTTCGTCAGCGTTTTCATGCTGGCTGTGGTCTGCCTCACTGGCCCATGTCACTAAGGATCAGTTTATAGGCATTAAGAATGCGTAAGTTGTACTTCATTACCCAATACCATCATTCCTTCGAATAAGATCAACTTTTGTCAATGCGTTACTGGATACCAGTGGTCCCAAAAATAAGTTGCATGCATCAAGGTATCCAATCTACGTACTGCTGTCTATCAGGAAAGTGAGATTGAGATTGATGAATAGAAAGAAGATAAAGTCGTTTCAGCCAGACTACTGGCAATCGCTTGCGACATAACTAAGGGTTTCATCTTTAAGAACAATATGTGCGTTAATTGCAGAGACATTTCCTGGTCCAGCGGATTAGCCAAAGATGTAAACACTTGCTACTGCCAATCGCCATATAGCTGGAATGCTTATTATCAAGTTTGTGGTTGCTATATTGAAAACACTAACATTCTTTATATGAATGGTGCTTCCTGTGGTGTCTGCAATGAAATCTCAAGCACTACTATAAGTTCGCAATGTGTTACCTGCAATGGAGGAACTACTTTTGGTTATTCACTCTTCGGATGCGTCAACTGCACCTCCATTCCCTATGGAACAGGAGCAACTGCTAGCACAGTTTATGGCATGTGCAATTGCCAAACTGGCTATACTTTCAACCTTTGGCTAGGAGCTTGCATTTGCAATAAAAACACCCAATACGCATTAACCTCAGCTAATACTTGCCAAGCATGTTCATCTTTACCTGTAGCCTCGATGTCGACCTGCATATCATGCTCAGCTTCCTTCTTCTACAGCGGATATGTCTGTCGAGCATCCTCTTTAGTTGGAAATTATAACACAACTACCAATGGCTGTCCGACCAACTACGTGCTTACGACCAATCCAGTCACCAACTAAACCACCAGATGTGTCTGTTCAAGTGCTGCTGGCTACTATACTAATGCCAGCATATGCAAATCATGCACAACCAGTCCTATCGCTGGAATAGCAGCCGCAACATGCACGAGCTGCAGTGTTTCTGCTGGTTTCTTCCTAACTGCTAAAGAATGCATTTACTGTCCAAATGCTCCATATTCGACTGCTACGGCTACAGTCAGCGGATGCCTTTGTCAAGCTAACTACTATTGGAGTGCAGTGACAAGTAGCTGTTTATGTGACTGGACTATAGGCTACTACGGCACTGCAGGTTCATGTATTAGCTGTTCCTCTTTATCAAACACTGTTTCTCCAGCCACTGCAACAGGATGTAGCTGCGTCGCCGGCTATGCTTGGAATGGAACCCAATGTGTTTGCAATCCATCGAGTGGAGCCTTTATCTCAACTTCAGGACAATGCATCAACTGCAACACTATAAATGGAGCTCTTCCAATTGTAGCTTCGGGAGGTAATAGTTGTGTCTGTTTTCCAGGCCAAACTTGGAATGCAACTCAACAAACATGCGTATGTGACTATACTCAAAACTTTTGGTTGATAAATGGCGTTTGCTATGACTGCACAGCAGTTGCGAATACCAATGGTGCAGCTTCATCATTGGGCTGCCAATGTGGTCAAGGTCTTACTTGGATTAACTCTGCAAATAAATGTGACTGTCCTGCAGGATATGTTAATATGGGAACTTACTGTGGTAGTTGCTCAACTATCACTCTCCCAACTGGAGCCACAGTGGCAGGATGCCAAGTCTGTAACGTTTCTCAGGGATTCTTCCTTTCTGGAGGAATCTGTTATGCCTGTTCAAAGCAAAAATATACAACTGGAGCAGCCACCTCAACTGGATGTACTTGCACTAACTCCTCTCTTGCCTGGGTCACAGCCTTAGGAAGTTGTACTTGTACTTTTACTACTGGATACACAACTACTATAGTCAGCGGAAGTCTTTCCTGTGTGGCTTGCTCAGGTTTGGGTTGTTCATGCGGGTATCCAGGAACTGGAACTATTTACAACAACGGTATTTGCACCAACTGTGTAGGTGTGCCCAATTCAAGCGGAGTAGCCTCCAATGGAATATGTGTCTGCCTTCCTGGTTATGCATTCTCTGGAAGTGCTTATCCTTATTCATGCTATTGCAGTATCAAATTAGGTTACTATATGAGTTCCACTTGCAAAAGTTGCGCTACTCTTCCTGCCACCGGAACAGCGACTTCATCAGGATGCCAAATCTGTTCTTATTCCCAAGGATTCCTTTACCTATCAAATGATACTTGCATTCAATGCTCATCCCTACCCGGTGCCAGCGGTGTGGCTACAGCTGCGGGCTGCGGGTGTACAACAGGAGTATGGAACTCTGTTCTGTTCCAATGCGTGAATGTTACCTGTTCTGTTGGATACATTTATAGCTCTCAAAATATGCAATGTGTTTGCAATCCTAGCACTTCAATCACTTCTGGAACATCCTGTATTCCTTGCTCCTCCATAGCCTCCAGTACAGGTATTCCCTCCAGCACTACTGCTTGCAACTGCAACGCTAATTATGTTTGGACAGTGAGTAGCAGCGGAGTAGGTAGTTGTAATAGTATTATGACTAATTGTAATGCAACAACTAGTGTTGTGATTGGCAACTTATGCTATAACTGCCTTACTGCTCAATTTAGTACAGGACCAGTGGTAGGAACAGCTAATTGCATATGCCTCTCCCCTCTAGTTTGGACTTTCAATACATCAACGAATGTAGGTGCTTGCATCTGCAGTAACACCTTACAACTTCCTTCAAGCACTGGCACTTCTTGCATATGCAATCCTGCCTATGCAGTTGCTGCAGTAACTACTGCTTGTCTTGATTGCCGAACAGTTCTATACTCCGCTAATACAACCGTATCAGGGGCATGCGGATGTTTGCCTAATTTCGCTTGGAACAGCACCTCCCTTTCCTGTGTTTGCCCAACTCTTTATATTATCAGCGGAGGCCAATGTATTTGCAATCCTGCCACAACCGTCTTAATCAGTGGAGCCTGCTTCCTTTGTGCTAATGCTGCTAATTCAACAGGTGTTTCTACTGGTACAGGCTGTGTTTGTCAAACATACACGATGTGGAATGGAACTGCTTGCATAAGTACCTGCAACTCCACCTCCGTCGTTATCAGCTCTTCCACTTCATCAACTTATACTTGCCTGAATTGCGGAACCAGTGGAACATTTACCCTTGCTAGGCTTAATGCCACCACTTGCTCGTGCAGTAATACCGGTTTGGTTTGGAATAGTTTGGGCTACTGCGATTGCGGAACTACCAGCGCTATGATTATTACAGGAACCACCTACGTGTGTGTCGTATGCAATTCCGCAATATACTCAACTGGCAGAAGCACTTCTTATGCCTGTGCCTGCCCCGCTCCTCTCACTTGGAATCCTACAACTAAAGCCTGCGACTGTGGATCCTCAGCAGTTGTAGCCTACATCAATTTAGTCTATTCCTGTGTCGTGTGCAATAGTTCAATCTACGCTGCAAGCAAACTAAACATTAATACTTGCAATTGTATATCAACCTCCTTTGTTTGGTCAAGTTCAACCTATCAATGCAGTTGTGCGACAGCAAATAGCGTGATATTCTTGTCTACGGCTGGAATTTACAGCTGTGTTACTTGCAATTCAACTATCTATGCATCTACAGCAGTTTCTGCATCCACTTGCAGCTGCATTAGCAGTCTCTTTGTCTGGACACCCAATGTAGGATGTGTCTGCAGCAGTTCTTCAGCAATTGTCATAGGAACTGGAACAACAGCAACCTGCCTTGTCTGTAATAGCACCATTTATGCTGCTAGCATTTACAACAGTACAGCCTGCAATTGTGTTTCAACTGCCTTCGTTTGGTCAAGCTCTACCAATCAATGTAGTTGCCCAACAGTTAACACCATAATATCCCTTTCATCAGCAGGAGTATATAGCTGTGTCACTTGCAATAGTGCTCTTTATGCCTTGAGCGCTATCAACAGCACAACTTGTAGCTGTATTTCTTCACTCTTCACTTGGTCAAGTTCAACCTATCAATGCACCTGCTCAGTAGCTAATACTGTTATATTCGTATCATCAGCCGGAGTTTACAGTTGTGTGACCTGCAATTCAACAATATACGCAGTTGCCTCCCTTTCCTCAACTACTTGCAGCTGTATCAGCTCTCTGTTTGTTTGGTCACCTAACGTAGGCTGTGTTTGCTCAAATGCTGCAGCGATCATTGTTGGATCTGGAACAACAGCTACCTGCTTGGTCTGCAATAGTACTATTTACTCTAGTGGAAAGAGTTCCACCAGCAATGCCTGCGTCTGTCTTGGAAGCCTCACCTGGCAGGGTACTGCATGTGGTTGTGCTTCTCCTTTAGTTATCCTCAGTAATAATACTTGCGGAGCTGCAACTGTTACCTGCGCTACAACTTTGGTCCTTCTTCCCAACAACACTTGCACTAGTTGTACTTCAACGATTTATGCTTTGTCAAGGCTTAACGCCACGAACTGCAATTGTTTAAGTGCTGCTTTGGTGTGGAACCCAACTGCAGGAACTTGTAAATGCAGTAGCAGTTTAGCTATTATATTTGTCGTTGGAAGTACATATACTTGTTTGACTTGCAATGCTACAGTTTATGCAGCTGGTCCAGCAACAACTACAACTTGTGCTTGTTTGAGTCCTAGTCTTACTTGGAACACCACGTCAGGAACTTGTGGATGCAGTGTTGTATCTATCATTTATGCTCAAGGCACTAATTACTCATGTGTGCTTTGCAACAGTGCAGTTTATGCAGTAAATCGGCTCAATATAACAACATGCAACTGCATTGATACCACCTTTTCTTGGACTGGAACTAATTGCTCCTGTCCAGCTGGAAGTATTATTGGAGCCAACTTTAAATGCCTTGTCTGTCCGACTGGCGTTATTATCAACAATCTTATTTGCAATTGTTCCACTGCGGCTTCTCCCTATTCGATTTGGAATGATATCACCAAGACATGTGTGGCCTGTGGAACCTCAGCTGTTCCTAATTCAGTCGCTGGTTTCTTCGGAGTAGCTTGCCAGTGTGTAGCAGGATACATTTGGGACGTAATGACAAACACCTGCATTGTCAGCTGCCCAAGTACTGGATGCACAATAACCTGCAATAAAATTTCATATACTTCCTTAACTTTGGCAGCTCTGCCCGTAACTTCAGTGACTGTCCGCAATATAGTAGCAAGTGCAAGCGCAACAATTCAGGCCTTCTACCTGGCAGCAGGATCTGATTACTCAAGCATTAACTCAATGGCCTGCCCCTGTTCCTCGGGAATGTACTGGAACAGCATAACGATGCGGTGCTACAGTTTGAGTTTTAACTTAGTGTGATTTATATCAATGATTTCCTTGACATATATTACCCTTCATCTCTTAAACTCTTTATCTTATTGAATTATCTGTTAAAGACAATCAATTTTATATTTTTAATAATTTTATGGAATTTTTACGTCAGAGCTTAGAACAATGGATCATTATTAACGGTAATATTGACAAAAAGATAAATGAACCAGTATTTTATTCATATTCTCAGCACTGACTGATTCATATCTAATACTTCTACTTTTGTGCTTTTTATCATCAACTCATCCAATTTGTTTTCGGATATTCAAAGAATATGAAACTCCACTCGGCGGACGGTAATTTTAACGAGTTGTGAAATCACCCAATTTGACCTGCCTTTCACAAAATTCGCTTCTTCCTCGTAATTGGAAAAAATACTGTAGACATTTATTTCAGTTTTCTAAAAAAAAGTGATAAGCTCCAAAAAATATATTATAAAAAATTGAGAGAATGGGGCTCAAACATCAGAACTGCTCTGATGAAAGGGTTTGTATTGGTTGATTTGAAAATGCAGAGTCGAGATTTAAATTTTCCATTAATGTTCCATAGATTATAATAAAAAGATTTAGAACATGCAAAAACCAACATCTTTCATTGGATTGGCCTTACTCCTCATCTCCTTGACTCTCTGCACCGCTACTATTTGCGAACCGGGAGAAATTGATCGCTTTTCGGAATGTGTCAAATGCGATTCTTTAAAAAATACTATCGGTTATCATAAACTTTCACTCAAAAATTTAAATCCTTGCTAGTGCATTCCAGGATATGTGTGGTCATAAACCCAACTTGAGTGTCTCCAAGAGTATACCAATATCCCATCAACCTTCGAAATTCAAAATTAAAATCAATTACCAAAATAGGAAATGGAATCTTATAATAGTGGCAGACTTTTGGCCACTTGCGATCAATATAGCTTCCTCTCAGCAACTACAAAACAATGTGTCAGCTGCAACATCATGGTAGGTGCTCTTGCGGTTGTAATTAATGGCAACAGCTGCCAGTGCGTTGCTGGATATGTTTGGAGCACATCTCTCGGATATTGCATCTGCGATTATCAACAAAACTTCTATCCTATCGGTAGCGTCTGCTATGATTGCACAGCTGTACCTAACACAAGTGGTAATGCATCTCAGTCTGGCTGCGGTTGCAGTGCAGGCTTATCCTGGAGCATCTCTCAAGGTCAATGTGCAGTTTGTAATCCCAGTGTGTCTATTACTAATGCTGCTGGTCAGTGCATACCTTGCTCTAGCATTGCTAATAGTGCTGGCTACCCTGTAAGTCAATCTGCCTGCGCCTGTAATAGTAATTACGTTTGGGTTATTTCAAATGGAGTTGGAAGCTGCAACTCTCAATGCAGCGCTGGCCTTGTTTGGAATTCAGCTGCTGGAATCTGTGACTGTGGCACTAACAGCGCGATGGTCACAGTAGGTGGTTCATATGTTTGCATTGCATGCAACTCAGCAGTTTACTCGACAGGAAAGAGTACTCCTAATACATGTGCATGCTCTTCTCCTATGGCCTGGAACTCAACACTCAAATCCTGTAGTTGTGGAGCTAATTTAATTCTTCAGGTTTCAGGAAGCACCTATAGTTGTGTGTCAAACATAGTCACCAATGTTACCACTAATAATCCTGTGACTTGTGCTGCTGGCAGCATTATCTTACCCGAGAACAAATGCTTGACCTGCTCTTCAGGATCAACTATTAGTAAATATACTTGTGCTTGCTCAACGTTAGCATCACCCTGGTCAATATGGGATGATATAAATAAAAGATGCGCAGCATGTGGTACAACAGCAGTGCCTAACTCAATGGCCGGATACTATGGCGTTGCCTGCCGATGTGTTGGTGGATATATATGGGACGTAATGACTAATACTTGCATCCGTCTCAGTAGTACTTACACTATGACTTGTTCAAGCATTCCTGACGTTCTTGCAAATTCAGCTTCTTTGCCCGTAAGTCAAGTAGCAGTTCGCAATCTTGCTGGAGGTTCTGATATTCAAACCCTATACAGTTACGCAGGAACCAACTATTTTAGTATTTCCTCTAATGCTTGCCCCTGCAGCTCTGGATTTAGTTGGGATAGTTACAGACTGCGCTGCTTCAGTAATATCATCAGTTTGGCCTGATATTGTGTTCTTATATCCTTTCTAATCAATCAATTTTTCTTATTATACTTTTCCTCAATATTATGATATTAGTCTTAAAATTAAAAAAATTGTTTCATGATGATCCAAATCATAAAAAATACAATCAGTCCTCCAGGTTTTGGAATCATGGGCTTTTACTTTCAATCTTTTGTAGAATGAATCTGCAGGCCTGGCCGGGTTGCAGCTAAGTTATTGAAACTGCTCCATCCCCTGCGTAGTAGACTAGATTGGTTTTTGGACTATGTGCTGAACTTCGTAGGTATAATAAAAAGCGTCCAGTCATTAATCGAATAAATATGCTTCCTAGATCTAAATTATCTCATTAATACATATGGTGTTTTCGATTACACTTGTTTTATCCTACACTAAGTGATATTAGTCACCCTATTGCCGAAACAGTTGGATTGTCCATTATCCTAACTTTGCCCTTTTTTCAGCCTGGTATTTGCTGTTCAAGAATGATAGTCTTAGTGAAATTTTTCCTGCTCGATCCACTTTCATTTTGAATAGTGCTGGGATCTGTGAGACTGCATTTACGGGCAACGACTTAACAGTAAAGCCTTTAAGGAAACGCATGCAACATACTTCTCCTTCTTTTTCACATGGTAGATAACAGGGATCATCGTTTTGTATAGCATCCTGAAACGAGTGCATTTCTGCTGAAATAGAACTACCTAAGCACGAATCTCGATAGTTTTATTGATCCCTTTGTTGGAGGACATATGGCAAGCCAGTAATTTCCTGAAACAGTTCAGGAAGGCTAAAATCATCAATAAAAGAATAGTTGCCCAATATCTTAGCGAAAGCCTTTTCAATTAGGAAAAACCATTACTTTTTTGGAGAGTAGTACTTGAGATGCGAAGTAGGAATCCGATCATCAACCACCACATCCTAACGTTGACCGTTTATGTACAAGCTACAGATTGCCAAACCTACCTTCTCAATATAGATGGGCTTGTAGCTGTCCAGCCCCGAAAATGATTACAGAGTTTAAAGTAAATGCAAAACGTTTGAGCGGTTTCCTCCTCCAAATTTCTTATAAACAAAAGCTGCCTACTAAGTTATGTCGGTCAGTCGCGCCCATTAACAATCATTATTAGGCATACCCTTCAGGAGAAGGGACTGAGAATCTGCAGGAAAAACCTTATCCTCAAATTTTGTTTTATTGACGAAGAGATGGTTGATGAATTCGATATATTCAGTGGAAACGTGCTTGATTTATTGTAAAAACTGACCATTTAGATTTTGAGAATTTACTGAGTTTCGGAGATCGCCTTCTTGCTGATAGGCAGGCAATTGAGCTGCGAGATTGTTTAGATAAATATGACTTCTGACGCGAGGGCGTTGCACGATAACGCCTTGACAATTGGTTTAGCATCCTTAAAGTATGACTTGTCCCATATAAATAAGATGTAGTTATAAAGAAAAAATTACTGATATGGTTTATAGAGACACTAATTGAAAAATTATGTGGTTGACCAATGTGGAGTAGATGAATATGCCTATAATAATTTAATGATATTACTATAATATAATTAAGACTCCACTCCTTTTTTCGTAAGTTCAATGATAGATTATTAAAACTATCCTAAAAGGGAAAAATGTATCAACCAGTCATGAATTTATAATCTACGTCAGAAAATTCATTTATTTAAGACCGACAAAGAACTCCCTCGTCTCTGCCTAATCTTCTCAGAAAAAGTAAAAAAAATGGACTTTTGTAAAAAGGAAGAGCCACGGATGTTGTTCCAAACTTTGTGAGATGGCTGAGGATATTCATAAAAGATCAGTAAAAGGATGTATTTAGGACAACTATACAATTGAATGGAAATATTCCTAAAAAATGGAATGCAAAAGGAGAGTTGATTTTGATATGCATCAAACTTGCCTTAGTCTTCAGGCAAATTGAAATTTCTTTCAAATCAGAGATTATTCATGCCATTTCCATGAAATTATCAAAGATGACAGCATTTTTGCAGAAAGGCAAAAAAAAATATGGGATTAGGCTTGACTATTATTAATAAAACATCCTCCTCCTGAAAAGGATTAGCGGTATTGTATAAACCATTTTGAAAAGGGGTTAAATACCGCTTAAATGTTAGATTTATGGATTCCTCAATGAATTAATCGATTCTAAGTCTTGTGACCATAAAGGTTGGCAGACGTTGCAAAAAGCCAAAAAAGATGATAGTCTAGAATTCATTCTCAAAGAATTACATTTCCTCGAGCAAAAGAAAGATCTGTAACAACAAGTCATTATTAATTAAGCTGGCTACGTCGAAGGATCCCCTTTTTATGATGATCTTAAAGCCTCTCTTTCCTCCAATAATTGTTTTAGTATTGCCTTAATGCCTTGGTAAAAGAACATAAAGTTTGAAAGGTATTAGCTTGAAGAATATGATGAGTTCCTTGATGATCATTTATAACAAAGCAAAGGAACAGGCAACTACATGTGCGAATGATACTCACCTCTTCGAAATTGATTTTTATTACTAAATTATTTATAAAATTTATGTTGCTCTAATCCTTCTTGGTCAATTTGACTCATACCATCTCTAGCCATTATAAATGTTTCTGTTTTATTAATTCAAAAAATAGAAGACATACACTTAATTATTATTTACATCTTCCAATCATATCAATCAAACAGAGTTTTCTTGAGCGTCTAATTTTCACTACGAAGAGCATTAATCTTCTTTTGCAGGGTTTACCATTTCTCGCGATTTCCAACGGGCTTTCCCTTTTCATTGTTCAATTGCACCTTGGAGTGTACTCTCCGATCCGGCGACTTCTCTCTTTTGTGAGTAAAATTTTTAGTGTTTCCATAATCCTTCTACTCATTGTTCATAGGTTGCATTTCCGAGTAGTACTGACTTTTAAATTGGGGCAAATATTTCAATTAATCAAGCTCAGATCTAAGCTTTTCCACTTCCATCCTCAGGTCTTCTTTATCAAAGTTGTTATCTCTTTCTGGGATGTTGACGCGATAAAAGGGAGTTTGCTGGATTATATTATCTTCATTCATTTTTGTTTTGAGGATTTTTAATTATTTTTGGGTTTACTCTAGAATGGCAGTTTGAACTTCTCGCTCTTTAACCAATCTATCTCTTTATTATTTTGCTACACTCATTTATTCCAGCAACGATTTTTATTTTTAATAAAATTTTGATCGCTCTAATTCCAGACCTTGGTTTGTATTCAAGGCAGCTGTTAGTTGTTTTTGTAGTTATATCTTTTGATTCTTCAAATCGTTTACCTATCTTTGTGTTTGGTCATTATCACATTTCAATGCTTTAAAGGAGTAAAGCTGAGATTATAGAGTCAGCATAGACTCCTCTTTATCCCGAAGTGCTTTCTACAGGTATTTTTTATTTTATTTGAGACTGATAATCATTTGCTCAAGAGCCTCCATCTCTTTCTCTTTAATCATGATATTGACCTCTGCGTTATTGTAGGACTATTGATTCATTCTTAGCTGCATAATTTTGCCCTTGGCTTCTAGAAGCTATTTTTATAATTCTCTCGATCTTCGTTAAAGCTACAGTCTTTATTGCTCGATGGCTTTGCTATTTCCTTCAAGCCATTATATCTTGCCACTGAGCTGTCTGATTGTGGCTTCAAGATTGAGCTTTGCACTTAATAATGTCGAAATCTATGTTGCTGATGTTACTGATTTGCCACTGGATCTCATATCTCGACCTTCACTTTCAATTTTTTTGTATTATGTTTCCATTCTTCTGTTATCGGCCTCAATCCTGTTAAAGTCACTCTATAACCTTTGGTTTAAACTCTAAAGTTCAGCTATTTTGTTGGCTGCTGCCCTTAAATGTTGTTAAAGGTTGATATTTTCTGTTATCTTTAGTTTATAGGCGGCTATTTCAGTCTACAGCATGGCAATTTGATTATTTTCTGTTGAAAAATGAAGCTGATTATCTTTTAGGCATTATATTTCTATCAAATTACTTTGAATTTATTCAGACAGTCTTTAAACTTCCTCTTATTTATTGACTAATTGATTATTATACTCTAAGATCTTGTTTTTTAGATACTCAATTTATTTAATCAACGCCGCATTGCTTTCCTTTTGCGACTTTAGTTATTTTTACACCACACTCTATTTACTGTTAACTGCAACCGTAGATGAATTAAACTATAATTGTCTGGATATATTATCAAGTTCTCTGCCCAATCGATCTATCTCATTAACAAGTGCCGTCCTTTCAAAGTTCTTAGCTTAGTTTTATTTTTAAAGGGTACCGACATATCCCCTCAGCAGCTCGTTTTATTTTTGGAGAATCTCCATAATCTTGATATTGGTGTTATAAAATTTAAATATAGAATCTATGATCGAGTAAATATCTTTGCATATTCCCGGTGGGCAATATAAAAGTAGAATATCAAAAAGAAATCAATTTTTTCAGCTTGCGCTTCAGTATTTTAACTTGCAAATACTCGTGGATAATTCCCCACCCCCGAGGTATCCCTGTATCTATATGAATTTGCCTGGAGAGCTAGCCCGCTTGTACTGAAACCTTGAGTGGTGGTTTTTTCTTTATCTTTGAGTCCCTTTCTTTCTCTATCTCTTCATATTTTAAAAGCTTCATTTCTTTCTTTAACGAGTTGTTAACTCTCGGTCGGTTAGATTTGCTGTTTCTTTAAGTTGAACTTTCGAAGGAAGTTTTTGTTTTCGGTTTTTCAGTAAGCGTTTGGCGGGACAAGTTTGCATTTTAAGAAATATTTAATGATCGATCGAGGGAAGGAGATCTATCCTTTTCCTGTGAACTGTTTTGGCCTTTTGTTTCATTGGTGGTTACTGTTAGCTTTTTCTTTCTTTGATCCAGGGAATTATTTCTTACTTTGTCTTTGAACTCAAAATAATGCAACTTCCTAGGGATAGGCTCTGTTTTGTTTGTGGTAGTCTAATGCTTGCTATTTGATGGCCTCTATGCCTAGCTTGGCCAAAATGGTTGTTGAGCTTCCTATTCTAATAATGAAATGCTCACATTGATATATTCCATTAATTTTGGAATTTTTGGTATCTTTGCTTTTTATAAGCCAGGCAGTTCCTGCATGAATTCGCTAAGCTCTTTGAAGAATAATTTGGTAAGCTCTTTTTATTGCCTGAACTCCGATCGAAACATGAATTAGTGAATCTATTTAATCAATGGCAGCATTGAGTTTACGAATACCTATCTAACAAGATTAGTGCCTATATTTTGAAGAGATCAGTCATCAATTTGTCTAGGCTACTCGCCTGTAGTAGTGTCTCGCATTCATCCGGAATTAGAGAAAATATGAGAATCCTTAGCAGAATGAATAGATGTACTACTGATGATTGAATGAATCGCAATCCATGGCCCCAAAATAAAAATCCATATTGTTTTTAGCATTGCAAAATTTTAGTTATTTCATTCAATCTCTTCTATATGCTGTCTATTTCAGAATCCACGCACAAACTTCCCGACCAGCTCCGATCATCCAAGATAAATGATTCTATCATTGTGAAAAGCCGTGGAAGTTGCACCAAATTTGGTAAATGAGGCCATTCTTCCTTTTCTTCTGAAGTTGCTAATATTCTGTAATAATTTATTGATTACTGGTCGAAAAGAGAGGAGGACAGCTTGAGGGGAAGTGATAAGAAGATTGAGTCATACTCGTTTTTTAATTGTTCGCATTCGTTCATTCATAAATTTTATAAATTCAAAATAGAAAAATTCCAAAATTCAAGTCTTTTTATGCCTTCCATCCTATTGATGGTTAACTGAGGACAATTATTTAATTTATATGATAAAGAGGGAGATGATGTTGGCCAAAGAGCAATAAGAATGCTTAAGCAAGCTAAATATTACCATAAAATGCTAAATAATGGTAGATGGATCAATTAAGTCTTCCTTGACAGTTTTTGGATTTGCATTTGCAGATTAATCTCTAATTTGTATCTATCTTAAACTGGTAATCATAAGTGAGTTACTAGTTTTACTTGACGTCCCTGATGGTGTAAATGAAGATTCGAGGTTGTCCGTTCCCCATTTCAATTCTTGCTTTGCAGTTGGGCTGTGTTATAAAATAGTTACATCGCAGCTGTGATTCAAATATCGGGCCATATTTCCGATGAAAGTCGCATCAATGATTTATTGCCTAGTGTTATTCTTGACTAATCCGAACATATAACATCCGAAGTGGAATTTCTGCTCTCTGACATCAGCCATTGCCTCACTGATAACCTACCCCACATACTCAACGACTATTGTATGTTTTTTAGTAAAATTACGAATGAATAAGCCCAATCTGTCTATTTTAGATGGTGCAATATAAACGTCATAGTTCGGCTCCTTGAGTGGAAAATTATCCTTTTCTTTAACCACAACGCTGCTACTAAATTAGTCTAAATCTTTTTTGATGTCTTCGAAGGTAATGAAGGGAACAACTTTAGGTTCAACGATGGTCTATTCTTCATCAGCCTGAGAATTTCTTTTTTTTAAGTAAAATAACTATTTTTTTGTCACGTTATACTCATATTTCACCGGAAGACCTTCTTGCTCAGTATGAAGGGTAAAATATCCCTGTCTTTGCCATTCGTATTTATCGTAAACTTTCAGCACTTCTTTTTTCCGCTCCTTTCTATTGAACGAATCGAGAGGAGTGGTTTGCAAAAGATGAGTAAAGTGATTAGGTTCGTAAAAGGTATTGTCAGCCAATGCAAATCCCATAAATTCTGCCACATCTTCAAAGGTATTGATGATGGGACATAATTTCCTCAATCTTTTCGCAATCTCATCAATGGATCTAACAATTTAATTCTCCTCATTAATCTGCAAAATCCAATTCTGCTATTTTTATTCGAGGCTTATCTGTACCAAAGTTTATCTGCATTTTTTTAAAATTCTCCAGCATTTTTTAGCCTCACTCAAAATACAAGTGCTTCCCTTTTTGAGCACCACTTTATTTTGCTCATAAATTTTAAGAGCGAAATGAGAGAGGTATTTAATTAGCATTTAGCTTTTGTTGGCAATGTACATTTCATCATAGTTTCTATACTCTGAAAGGCGATTGTACTTAATAATGGGCATGTTCTCATTGAAGGGATTGAAGTTTTAATGATTTTTGACCTCAAAAAGGAGAGATTTAGGACTCTATTATTTGTAGATGCAGTCAGTTAAATTTTAATAATCCGAGTGAAAGCGCAGATATTTTTCGTATTACTTAAGTTTTTCGTGATGTTGACGTTATATTTCATGATATTCGCGTTTGATTTGCTCCTAATTACCCTCTTCTTCGGAAACCATCCGCCTCTAGAAGGTATTCTTCAAAACCATCATTTTCCATTTTTTAAAGTCATAGTAGTTGGGCCAAAAGCGCAAATATATTTTAAACTTTTCCTGTTTATTGGTAAAGTAGATATTCTTTTTGCTTTTAGGCGAGACATAGGAGGTGATAGCTTCTATCTTAATCCTTTAAAAGTTTTTAAAGTTGAAATGATTTTCTTCTCTAAAGTTAGTGGCGATCATTTGTTGATCATTGATTTGTAGGTGGTTTTGTTCAAGAATATTAAAAGTGCCATGATGGTTGATCTTCGAAGTTAGGTGTTCAAGATGGTATTTGATTTAATAGCTGTTGACAAAATTAGCGGGGAAGTACATATTGTTGAAATGTTTGGAGTATATTTTAAAAAACTTTTTGCTTTGCTTCAGTTCCTTCATTTCCTTAGTTTCAACAAAACTTATGTATTTTTAGTGTTGGGTTTGGCTAGACAGCTTTCTAGTTATTTAGCTGAGGTAATAATCCTTGAACTCTTCTCGGCACACTCGATTATTGCCATAACTTTACAAAATGGTGGAGAAATTCAATTTAAATTATTAAAAGAATTGTTATTTGGTTGCAAATTCCTGAAAATTGTGATAGACCAAATTAATGACTTCATGGGTGGTTAATCTGATTCCTTGCTGCTCGTAAAGATAATTGAAAACAGGGACATATTTATCAATTGTATTGAGCTTACTGGCTTTGGATTTGACTTCAATTGTTATTAATTCCTTTAACAGATGAGTGTTTTTTAAAGCGTAAGAGCATGTATAGCACATATGCAGCAATCGTGTATTCTGATAGCTATCCTTATAGGTTGCTTTATTTTAGTAGAATATAGACATCTACTCTTCCTTGTTTTTCTTTTCACAGCTTATATGATAAAACTTATTGCAGTCTACGCATTTTTCATAAGAATAGTAGCAAAAATTGCGGCAAAGATAGCACCAGTTAAGCTTTAAATTTTACACCACACACTTCAAGCAGTATTTGTAGTATTAAGTGTACTATCTCTTCTATAACTTTGACTGACTAAGGGTCGAATTTATTTTTGCTTCATAACTTTTCCGCTATTTTTATCTCATGATTGGACATTTGCACTGGTACATATCACATCCACAGCCTTTGGTATTGCAATTAGAGCAGATACGGTGATTAAAACACATTTTAGTGCAACAATACGACTCCCAACATATGTTGCAGTCAAAGATAATCGGATTAAGCTGATCAGGATGATAATAGCAAACTTTTGTCCTGATAGGCCACCAAGCCGCGCTTGATAGCCTTGGTATAGTAAACAAATTTTCAATCTTGTGAGGTTTTTTCTTGATTTTAAATTTAAACTCAGCATTGGCAAAGGATCTGTTGAGAATGACCTTGGAGCTGAAGAATTATTGTTCAAATGGCAAAGAATTGTGCCTTTTGACTTATATTACTGCTCTCTCGGATTTGTAGTTGAGTAAATATTAGAGGTAGTGTTCATAAATATCCACATAAAACTGCTTCCTTCTGATTGTAAATATTTCCTGTAAATCTTAGTTCACTAAGAATTCTTCGTTGCATTGTAATAAATCTTTGACTGAATCTAAGAATTTCATGCCAACAATCAATAATATTTTAGCTCTATAATGCGCTTCATCTTTAGGCATGTTAAAGGTTGTCGCGTTTTTGACTAGAAGATCTAAATCATCTTTTATTAATTGGTAGGGATCACTATCATACGCTCCCTACACTGACTTTTACCTCATTGAAAAAATGCAGATCGAATTTGCAATAGCATCTTTATAACCGATAATTTATTCGTACTCGGGTTCATAAAAAAACTGGAACTCATCAAAGTACCTTAACTCTTCCACAACCCATTTGTATATTTTTCTTCTTTCTTTGCGTCGGCATTGAGGACAGCTGTAATTAGATTTTTACAGCATTTGTTTATTTTCTTTTTCTTTGAAATAGCTATCACACTGGACATGGACCCATTTATTGCACTCTGCTTTGTCGCACTGAACCCACTTGCCTGGAACTTATTTCATGCATACGATGCAGTATTCGTTATTTTTGTAATCTTTGTAGCATTTCATACAGAAGATGATCCTCTTTTCAACGAAATATTATTGATACTTAAGTTTGTTAGAACAAATGCGACATTTCAAACAGTTCTCACAAGTATATTTTTCTTCCTGAGATAGGTTGTCACTGATTCCTTTCAGTCTGCCGCAAATGCCATGAAATAAGCTTTAGCAGGTACCACACTTTAAGTAATTGCTTTTTACTGGCATCTGGCATTCATTGCAAGGAGAGCACTGCTCACAATTCCAGACTTCTTCATCGTTATCTGTTTCATAAATATCAATAGGAACGGGCACATTGGTCTATGAATCGTGGCATTGTTTATACTTATGGCTAGATGTACACTCTTGATGGCAAAATTTCAGGCAAAATTTACACCTAAAATGTGGAATATTTTCTATCCGATAGTAGCAATAAATGCATCTCTGCTATTTGGCGAATATTCTCCTCAATTAGTTTTCTGGATAGCATAGCCTCAATACTTTATTGAAATTACAAGGGATATAATAAAAATCTGAGTAGATGTGGTTGATGCCTTATTCAATACTGATGTAGTTCCCTAAAAGATAGTAAAATTTCTTTTCCATTTCGTTGTGCTTTGGAAGAGTGAAATTAACTGTAAGCTTTTGATGCTATATCCATTGAAGTAGCACCACTTCATGATCAACCGGATGTTAATCTCGAAGAAATCGAACCAATACTCTCTTGTCCTCTTTGGTTTGGTCCATTCTGATGGGAATGCATAACTCTGTTTCATTAAATTCACTTGAGTATTTACACAGCCTAAAAAAAGAGTTTTTGCTATCAAATTGGCTATATTCTAGCCCCTTGAATTTATTAAGATTTTAAATGTAAGCATTAACATCCTCAATCAACTCTCTCAAGTGAGATTTGGTTAAAAGTTGATCAAGCTCATCAGCTGTAAACTCTTCCCATTTTATGAAATCCCTTTTTATCATTTTTGTCTAGAGAGTACCAATTAAGTTCGCAAATATGCATTAGTTGCTGCATTTATTGATTTAATTCATTCGAGTCTAAATTTTTTTTGCTAAAAGTTCGTCATTGATATCTGAGTTTGAACTTAATTTTTATGAGCTTTAGTTATAATTTTCCTACAACACTTCTTCATATGCATTTTATAATATTTTTAAGCTACTTTTCCCCACTTTATTTACTTCAACTCTAAAATTCTCCTTCTGATTATTGATAGTATGAGTAAGCATGTAGTCGAACTCAGGTTTTTCTCCAATCAAAGGTTCCAACACAATGGCTGGCCACATGATCCCCTTTATTTTGGGAAAGCTCAGTTTTTTGAAGAGTAAGTGATCAAGATCTGGTATATCTCGATTAACCACCTAAAAAATTTAACTTTATTCTTGCTCGTTGACATTGGCATGCAATTCTTCAGATTTGGGTTCGAATTATGGTTTTTTTTCCTCTTACATAATTTCATTGAGAATGTTTTAATTACATTATTTTTATGGTTCTGCTACCATGACATTTTATTGGCTGTGAATCTTTTATTCTCTTGATAGTTAGTCCACTTTTAAATGATGATAGTTCTTTTTTAAAAGAGGTAGAAAATGCTGAAAAATTATTTGGAAATCTTCAAATGAGACGTAGACAAAGACTAAAGTTTGGGGCACAGTGAGAAAGCCAATGTCTTAATAGCCAAGGAGGTTTCTAACAGAGACTGATCTAGAATTATCCATTTATCTAAATAGCTACATAATTACTCAATTAAGTACTAATTATTTTTTGCCTTTTTGGGAATTAGTTTTACTTGTTTCATCTGATACCCATTGTAAGTCTTCTAGTAGAATAAACAATTATCGGGTAGATTGTGCCGATTTAATCTTCGCATTTTTTTATTCACCAGATATTGCTCAGAAATAAACTCTTTATATTTAATATTGGTGTCACTCAGATAAGTCTTCAGGCAAGGTTCTCCCAAATAATTTGCCAAAGCCTTTGATTTCTCTATCATTTTAAGTTCTGGAGCTTTGTTGGTGGGATTGCGTTTACTGCGAGTTATTCGTCCACCCCTTTGGAGAATTTACATTACATTTATTAGCTCCACGTCTAAGATAACTGGATTGTTACTTATCTGAGGTACCTAAAGTTTATCAGATTTCATATTGCCTATTTACAAATTCACAATTATATCACCAATTAAATCAAGAGTTTAAACCGCAATTCTTATTTCGAATTTATGGGCTGAGTTCAATTTCAATATTTATTCATGAAAGGATATTAAAATCAGGATTCGTACGTCGAGCATACTTCTATTGTCGTTTATAATCCATTTTATGGTCGATTTTTACCAACAAAAGTTTATCTAAATGTTTATTTTATGGTCACTTCCTTATAGTGATTTAAATTTCGCTGGAAGGCTTTACGAAGTATGGTAATCTATTCGTTCTTCTGCCTTCGTAATAAACTTATGTTTTAGAATGATTTTTTTTAAAGATTAATTAGTTCAACCTTTAGGAGTCGTATCTATTGTTGAGCTTTGATCAAGGGTGTATTCTGAGACGGAAAGACTACTTCATCTAAGGTTTGCCCAATTTTAAAGAATGTTGAAGAGGACTCTATTTTTGTGGAGTTTTGAAATTAGATATTCTGGTTTTTGAGTTCCTCTATGGTATTACACATTGCTTCGAGTTAATTTGCAAAATTAGTTTATTTTTATTAAAGATATGTTTATAATTATGAAATTCTATCCTTTTTTTCTTTGAATTAAGTCTATATTTTTTTGTATTGTTCTTTCATGAATGAGAGAGTTAGACCCATGCTACTAATGGTATCCTTTAGTTGTTTATTCTCTTTCTTTATTTTTTAAAGCTCTTTTTCAAGATATAAATTCTGCTATTCATATTTCCTTAACAAACAATTACTGTTTTCATTTTTTTGTTGGACTAAAGTTGGAGATACGAATTGTTTTTTATTACTATCATCCGCATATTTGATTCTCTTAAAGCCTTTAGTTAAAGGCTTTTGTTCTTGATAAAACTTAGCCACATAAACATTAGGATTTACTAAAGGTTTTCTTCTTTCAACGTTTTTAATTTTATTAATGATAGATGAGATGAATTCAATGTTTTAAGAGCTAAAACTTGCGTCAGAGAAGTTGGTTTCTTTTTTATCAGTAGCAGCTTTAGATTCCTAAATAAAAAATGATTTACTTTGACTCTAAAAGACCTCTCTGAGGAAGGAGGAGACGTGCATTATGTCTTTGATCTTATGACCTTCATAAATTTAGATTAGATATGCATTTAGTTGCTGATTTGATTTTCTATGTGGTGGGAAAGCATTCAAGAAATTGATTTAAGGGTAATCGTAAAATTAAACAGAATATAGAATATCATCAACTTTAAATTATATAATCATAGGTTCAGTATTTACGGCATCCTAGTATTTTTTAATATTTGGTTACGATAAAAGCAAAGATGCACATATAGGTGAATAACAACAAAATCTATTTTCTTAAAACAACAAACAAATCAAGGTCAATATTTGAATAAAGATCACTCCTAAACTTTTGTGTTTAGATATTCATAATATCTCTGAGGCCATAGAAGTTTCAAGTAATATTCATGAACAAGAATAGGCTCATTGCATTTATTATTTTAAAATTACACTTCGTACATCAATTGTCCATCTTTATAAAAAGCTCCCTTTATGCTTTTAAATTGTTGCCAAAAGGGTATATTCTTAGATTATTTAACTCTAACTTAAAATCTCATTGAATGAAAATTTAATTTTAAGAATTTTTAGTTTTTATTTGATTATTTCAATTTGAAAATTGGAGAGCGAGTGGTCAAATTTATCTTTTATTTTATTAATCCTCCAAAGCTATTATTTTAGACCAATGAAGTAACATGACTGGGATTCAAAGAAATGGGTATTTTTTAATTATTATTTTATTTTATTTATTACTATTCTAAATCTTATTTTTATTAATCCTAAGGCCGTACCTTTAGATGGTCATTATTTATTTATTTATTCATTAAATTTTGTTCACTTAATCGGTTATTGATTTTAAGTGAGGTTAGTGATTTTGATTTTTTTGGCGATAATATTGCCTCTTAATTTTTTAAAAAATATTTCATCGAACGAAGAGAATTCAGTGAACAATTTTTATTAATGATCTTTGTCTTCTTATCTTTTAGTTTTGATTTTTTTATTTGTAGCTCAAGTTATGAATCTTAATGATTCTATTCTAACTTTTTAAGTTTGCGAGGAGTCTGCGAAAGTGATTTGATGGATTTATTTTTGTATTTTTCTAGAAGATACTTTTGCTTCAAATTATGGTAATAATCTTGATAATCTTTCAAGAATATCATATTCTTCATTGGTTCCCAAGTTGCTTCACCCCTTCTAAATCCCTACCACCACACTAAAAAGTACTCTTCGCCATCTGAATAGCAGGCAATTTACCTTTAATTTAAAATTTAAGAACATCTTTCACAATATACTTGCTTTTTGATATTTTCATTTCTGATTATTAAATTTTACAATTTTTAGGTATTGAAATTAGACACAATGAATAAAATAATATAATTGAGGAGATATAAAAGTGAAATATATTAATAGATGCTTTATTTAATTCAAAGATTATCATGTACAATTATCATTTTTTAGCTGTAGATTTAATCGATGTCTTTAGAGGCATTTTAAATCTATATGATTTATTCAAAATCTAATTAATCAAAGAGCTTGTTTTCTTTATTCGATTTACAGGTTTTAATTCGTTACAACTTCCTCCTAGTCGAGAAAGTGAGATTGTTTTATTGCTTGATGATTTTTAGAGCTTAACCGATTCTGGCACCGGTCCTAAATCAATCAGCTTAGAAGTCTTCAACTATTTTTTATTGGGAGGTAAAATATCTTCAAGAAATTTATCCAATCTGGCATTTTGTTCCGCCATTGGCTATTTTTAACTTTCAGATTATTATAAATCTTCTTCTATATTTTTTTTGTTTTCCACAAACTATGAATCATCTTAGTCACTATTATGCTCCTTTACTTCAGGGTCTTTTGCAAAAATTCCATCTCCTTCCTAATCCTCTCTTTTTTTAATCCAATTCATGACTTAATCCATTCTTTCTTTTCTTAGTTTTTCGTCTTCTTCGACTTAAATCTCCAAATCTTAATGCTTTCGTTTGAACTATCCACGTATAATCTTCTTAATTTAGTCTCGATCCTGAATTCTGACATCTTATAGATATTTTCTAAAGGCTTCATGCTAATCTTATTCATTGATGTCAACGGCATTATCAATAAGTTCTATTAAGTCTTGATCTAAATCCATTCCGTCATATTATTTTTCCTAGGCTTAATAATCAATCTTTTTAATCATATCATCATGATCTTCATTATCAGAACCCTCTTAAGCTTAGTTTTCAATAAATTATTGAGCATATTTTCTTCCTCTTTCTCTTTATTCTTTTTTATGAGCAATTACCAATGCTATTTTTCTAAGTTTTCTAAAATTATTGAATTATTCCTCATTTTCATATTTAATTGAATCTACTTTATCAGGTGACACTTATGAAAACATTTTAAGTTTGTTAGTTACATCAAGACAATTTTCTTTATTTATAATGGTTTACTGAATAAGGTGATCCATTTTTTAAGTTTGCTAATCATATTTTTAATTAATTTTATTTGTATTTCTCCTATTTTTTATCAATATTATGCCTTATTCTTCCATTTATTTTGCTTAACGTTCTTGGATTTCATCCATTTTATCCAATTCTGATTCTGGCTAATTAGAGTATTTATGATCATCTTCATTTATATTATTTTCTTATTATTGGGGTTAAAAGTCATTCTCGTCCTTTTAAATATGTTCCTCTTATATTTAGTCTTCTGGTTGGTCAGAGTGTATACACTAAGAAGCACTTGCAAGTTCATCAATAATTTAGTTATGCTAATCGATGTCCTCATGATCTTGCTTTTATGATTCTTGTTATATTTAAGAAGCAGCCTTTTCTTAAATATTGATCTATAATCTTTATTTTTGGGGATTTTCGCCTTATGAAAGATTAACTTCAATTTCAAGTTCTTCCAGCTGAGACTGGCGATCTTATTAATGTACGTCTCCTTAATGCTAAAAATCACCACAAATAAACTCCTATTTTTCAATTAATTCTCTCATCTCATCATCTAAACAATTTTAATCAATGCTTGAATCAGACTCACTTTCTTCTTCATCAAGAGCCTCCTTTCTTTTCTTTTACTGAATTCTTTTCCTAGCCTCTTCTAATTCTTATAAATTGGTCTTTTTAAAACTGTTTTTTATTTATTCATCCGAAATATACTTTGATCTTCTAAATCTTGTTTGCTATTGCATCTGTTTAAAAAGCTAGACTCTTGATACAGAATTTTTTTTATAGATGTTGGCATTAAATGATTCAGATTTACTTTGGCGGAGAGGAAAATTTTGGTCTTTTTCAATTTGATTAGATTTATTCATGAATCTTTTTAAATATTCAGTATTATTAATAATATCCGCTGATTTTCCTCTGGCAATAGTTGGAATTTTGACTTCAAGATCGATTTCATCTTGAAATTATTGACTGCCAAAAGAACTCACCATCTTTGCAATTGATCTTTTGGCTTTTTATTGGGCATTAAGGTTATATTATTATTAATTCACCTCAGCCTCCATCCCCCTCTGCTTTTTTATGGTTTCAGCTTTTGAAAGAAAAGATAATCTTTGCTATGAAATTGCTAAACTTTTAGGTTTTAGTTACAGTTATAAATTTTAAGGTGCCACCATTTGAGATTATTCATCTTTGATATCAATATTAAGATCGCCAAACATTCTATTGTTTATTTTAATGCCATTTTTCTTTTTATCCTTCATAGAATAAAGCATATTTAGTCCATTGTCATACTCAGCTCCAATTTATTATTCCCCCTCAGATTCAACAACTCCATGATTCTTGATAGAATTCATCATTTCTTCGTTAGTCAGCACTTTTTTATCTGCTTTCTTCTTTCTCAATCTTCTTTTTTAATTTTCACTGTAGTCATCATCATCTTCATGAGATATTGATAATTTTTCAAAATTAAATTCTGGATTTAAACCCAATTATTCAACTTTAAATCCTTCTTTTTATTCAAATCTATTTTTTTTATTTGATTTTCGTAATCTCTTTATTGGGTGCGCCTAATCATTGAGATCCGGATTGAGTTGATTTAATTTTTCATCTAAATTTTAAGGACAATTTGAGATATCAAATTAAGAGGATCTTTCATTGCCTTCATTGCTGTTTTAGTGATCATATTAATCGGATTTTTCTTGATTTCTTTCCCGTTTTCTTTTCTTTTTTGGAGTGGCAGCATTGAGCATGTCCATCATAAGTTTTTAATGTTTGCTCATCTGTCTTTTTTCTTTTTCTTTTTGTTTTTATTTCTTATGGTGATTCTTGCTTCTTTTGTTAAGTTTGCTAAGCTTTCTTGGAAGATGGACAGATTCATCTGATGGATTTGGTAATTCTGATTACCTTTGCTACTAAAATTAAAATTCATTTGGATTAAGATTATTGAAAAGATGAAGAGCCTCTTCGTCAGATTCATTTAGGTCGTCGAGGGTAGTCTTATAGCTGAGTACAATATCCATTTTAATTGAATTGTTTTTAGCGCCTTTATATTTTTAATTGATTTACCAAAATATATAGAGTAAGATTTATAAAAAAAATAGAGATATAAATTCAGGATTCATCAGATCTGGTTCAATTATATTGTTATTAACTATGTATAATCCTTTCTAATTTACAAATCACCTCCATTTATCTCATACATTATTCAACCAAAATCAAAATAATAAAGAATGTAATTGAAAAATTAGTTAATTTAGGGTTTCGACTAACTAAGCTTAAATTATTAAAAAAAAATCTTTTTTAATAAATTTAATTTTGCTTATTTAATTTTTAATAAACGTTTTGACTGAAGTGAATCACAATATAAATTACTTGATTCATGTTTCAAAAAATTAAAAAGGAGGCAACTGATTCTTATTCTTCAAAAAATAATGATTTATCTGCTTTCGATATCTCTTTCGAAGTGGTAGAGCTTCCTACTTAGAGTCATATGACTATAAATCAAAGCATTAAGAAAAAGATCAGCAAAGAATAAACATCATTTGAGAGTATTGAGAAAAGAAAAGAGAAAAGAAAGCCTCTTTATTAAAATATAGAGAGTAGAGCAGGTTTAAGTTCTCTTAAACCAATTTTTCAAATATAGAAATAATGGAAGCAATTGTCATCATAAATATCTTATATAAAGGAAAATATGATGGAATTTCAGATTATTAAAAATGAGAAAAAAATGTAATTAATTGTGAAAGGATTATCAGATAAATAACTCTTAAAAATAGTATAATTTGTGTAAATGAAGAATACAACAATTATTGATGATTGATATAAATTATATAATTTTATTCACTTACCACTCTTAAGCACTATAATTTGTATTTAAATGCTCCATCAAATGTTAAAACAAGACTTTCAAATGTTTTTTTATCAGAACTCAGACTAAATGAGTTAAAATGTAATTTGGCAGAAAATATCATTCAAATATAAAAGAGTGTGTGAATATATAAATTTAAAATTATAGCAACTTGACAATAAAGATCAAGAAGTGAATACAAAAATATAATTTTCCACATTTAATA
>Ga0302185_10000367_pt1 | contig 35758 bp, 27 predicted proteins | sample II_Bog_E1_1_FD_200231 | JGI IMG/M metagenome (GOLD analysis project Ga0302185, IMG submission 200231) | Peat permafrost microbial communities from Stordalen Mire near Abisko, Sweden - II_Bog_E1_2 | ecosystem: Environmental > Terrestrial > Soil > Wetlands > Peat | place: Sweden: Abisko... | reverse complement strand
TCTTTGGTTACCAAATATTTTTCGATAGCAATAAAACTAATTACATCCAAACATGCACTTTCCCAAATTTATGCCAACCTCACGCCTTCAAAATCAACCTCCTATTATGACTTCTGACCATATGAGTAAGTCTTCTCATCAACAAAAAAGTTTAAATGGATAACAGATACAAAATCATAACAGGAGGAAAAATATTTATTTTTCTCCCACTTCGTCCCCATCACGCCACACTGACCCATTTCGAGATCGTCGTCCGCATTCTCCATTGGTTCAGCCTCAGCAAGACCATCCCTACGTAAAAAATCCATAAACACTAAAAGCACTGAAAAATAAAATGCTGGACGACTATAAAGAATGCGTTGATTTTAATAGAATTCGAAAGAGTTCAGAGAATAATATAATTTTTCAAAATTAATAGCAAGAAAGGTTAAAAGTCGACCTTGTTACCTTCGCAGAACAGACAAATACTTTCGCAGCAAAAATACAAGGAAAATAGCGAAAGACTAGTTGTAATCTAGATGTTGTTGGTCGCTTTAAAAAGACAGCTGATAAGTGCACTTCGCAGGAATAGTGCGTAAAAAATAAAGATAAACAAACAAAGATGGAACTGAAGAAGCAAAGCTGGGACTAGAACAACAATTTTCAGTTCAGTGCCAGTCACAGTTCCGATCATCAGATGGAAAAATAGGAGCAAATACAGTAGCAGTTAGAAATACCAAAAATTCAAAATATTCGCAAACGCTCAGATCATGATTACGTTAAATATCAAGCGCCTTCATTTCTAAGTCCATCCAAACATCATCGCAACAGTTTTGATACTTCCGAACTACTAAGGAAAAAGCCGTTGTTAGGGATACAAAACTTTCTAATTGTGCGTTAATTAGGTCAGGGAACTTTCGGTCGGGTGATTCTAGCTATATAAAAAGAGAGTAAGATTATTTGTGCAATAAAAATTATGTCGAAGCGTGAGATCAGAGAAGGAAAGATGCTCGAGCAGTTAGTTCGTGAACTGAAGATTCAACTTACTCTAAATCATCCAAATATCGTGAAAGTGTATGGGTACTTTGACGATCTTCTATATTTCTATATCATCATGGAATGTGCCTTGGATGGTCGTCTCAGCGAACAGATCTAAAATTCATCAACTATTCTCTCCGAAAAAGAGGCTGCGGGAATTATGACTCAAATTTGTTCAGCTGTTCTAGTACTTCATTCTGAGTCGATAATTCATCGAGATTTAAAGCCTGAAAATGTGATGTTTCACGAGGTATATCATATAATATTCAGGGAATTGTGAAGCTATGCGATTTTGGATGGAGTGTGAAGCGTGGTAGCAAACTACGAAGCACCTTCTGCGGAACTCCCATCTACCTGTCTCCTTAAATTTTAATTGGAGACGAATACGACGAGAGCATAGATATTTGGACGCTGGGCATAATTTTATACGAGATACTGTTCAAATCAAACCCATTTAAAATAACCACTCACTAAAATCTGATCAACATCCTCAACGACTCTATCTATTTCGATTAGAAAATTACAATTAGTGAATCAGCAAAGAATATGATCTCAATTTGTCTCAGAAAGAAAGCCAAGGAACGTCCATCCATACGATAATTGTCTAACCATCCATTTCTAAAAAACAGACCAGCGGATGAGTTCAAGCATTGATCTGATTATTTATCCTCATTTAATATTTCAACTATTGCTGTTTCTAATATAAGAAAGACTAAGTGCATTTAGAGATGGAATCAGTTAATTTTAAAGAACCCTTTCGTCCGTTAGCGGAGAAGCACCAGAAATTCGCCATAATCAATCTTTCCGTCGCCGTCCAGATCCGCTTCATCAATCATTTGCTGGATATCATTGCTGTTTAAAGATTTAGTGTCTGAATGGACAAGTTGCTAGATGTCTTCCTTGTTAAGTTTTCCGTCTTTGTCCATATCAAGTTTTGCAAACTCCTTACGCAGAAAGCTTTCGTTTAGATATATTGAGCAGTCAAGAAAACTCGCTATAAACTCCGTGTAGTCAATTTGACCCGAGTCGTTAAAATCCATAGCCTGGAAGATTTGGTCGATATCAGCAGTGGTTAATTTACAGTTGACTTCCTTACGCAAGTAATCCATGCCTATCATCATTTCTTCCTTGGAAATAATTCCGTTTCCGTTTGTATCTAATTTCAGAAAAATCTTATGCAGATTTTCTACTTCTTTTTCGGAAATGTTCATAGCGATATTCATCAATATAGCGCGTTTTAGACTATATAAATTAAGAATTACTCTTTCATTGCGACTAGTTTCTTGAGGCCTCTAAAGACCTCTTCACTAAAGTTGATGTCTTCTGTGCTTTTCTTCACTTATCGCTTCACCCAAGGATGCTCATAAGCCTTTAAGGCAGTGTAACGCTTGGTGGGATCTTTTACCAAAAGTTTAGAAATCAGATCCTTTGCTTCATTGCTGCATTTATAAAAAGGTTCACGATCAAGAGTGTATATTCCTTTCTTAATGCTCATGAGGATAGAAGGCACGTCCTTCCCAAAGAAGGGAGGACGACCACATAGTAAAATATATAGAATAACTCCACAAGCCCAGTTATCCACTTCTTTTCCATATTTACCGTTAATAACTTCGGGAGCAAGATACATTGTCGTCCCCTTCGGCTATTTATCAAACTCCTTCTCCTTAAAAATCTTTGCAATACCAAAATCAATTAGTTTTATACTTTGAAAGTTGTCCTTTTCCTTGAGTAAAATATTTTACGGCTTTAAATCACGGTGACAAATGTTATGGTGATGTAGATAGGCAATAGCTGAAAAGATTTGCCTCATAATATTAGAAGTTTGAGCCTATGTCAGATATTTCTTTTAGACAATAAGATAGAATAACTCCCCTCCCTCACAAACCTAGGTCACTATGTAAACGGTCTTCTCTGTTTAGTAGACCTAAAAAAGCTTGATGATATTGGGATGGTCGAGTTTCCTTAGCAGTTGAACTTCAGTTGCAAACATTTCTTTATCCATGACATCCTCCTTGGAAATAGTCTTGACAGCTCTTCGTTCGCCTTGATATAGGCAGTGTTACCTGTAACTCTATGTTGAGCCAAAAAGACCACTCCGTATCCTCCCGAGCCTAGCTCTCTTACATATTAATAATCATCCTTGATATTTTTGGTTTTGGAGCTGGATATAAACAGCTCCTTCTTGATTTTGAGAGCCTTCTTTTGCATCCGCACTGATATTATATTATATCCATTAGACCGTCAATAATAACACAACAACAATAGTTTGATTTTTGTTTTTACATTGCTAAATTAATACTCATCTCGAGCTTGAGTGCTTAATTTATTAAATGCAATCAATCGTTGGATTGGAAAAGAAAATGGAGAATCTTGTCGATTAAATCAAAGACATCTTTCTTGCCACTGAACTCAACATGGAGGCTTTAATTGTACAACTTCAGGCATATAATTAATCCAAGATAAGCTTAGCTACTATCACTCATTGCCAAAAAGATTTTGCTAATCTTCAGTATCTCTTTCAGCAGCGAGGCACTCTAAGACTAGAGTATCTTATTACTGAGCAGATCAAGGAGGAAGAAGCTAAAGTAAGGCGTTAGCGTTTGGTTTAGTATGAGGAAAAGATATATGATCAGCGTAGACTCATCTCTGATAAGGAGTCCTTCTTTGAAGCCTTGCTTCGGCCAAGGAAAAAACGTCCCGCATCAATGAGCATCGAGGAGTTTCAGTCCCAAAAAAAGAGAGAACAGTAATTGTAATAGAAAAATAATTTAAAGAGATTGGAAAAGGAAACAAATGAGCTTAGATTAATTGAAAAATCAATAAAAAAAGACAATCTTGAGCTGTAAAAAATGTTATAGACATTATAAAGTGATAAAATAGAGCCATAAGAACTATAAAGACTAGCAAAAGCTATTGATCAAAACCCAATAATTTACGACAGTGTACACATTACAAATAATGGATAGGTGAATATAAATGACGTCAAGAGGATGTATGATAATATCATCTCAATCGAAAATAGTAATGATAGTGTTTATCAAAAGTATCTCGAATAGAAATAGCTTCAACAGTACTTAAGATGGTAACATAAAAAACTTAGAGAACAGTACGCGCAACGGGGAGAGGAAAACCTTTAAAATTAAATCAAGCAGAGGAAGAAAATAGCAGAAGTGGGAAGATACAGACTCAAAAGGTCGTGCTCTATATGATTGATGGTAATCATTTAAGTCTTACTTATTAACTCATAAATTTAAACAATTTAGTAAAAACACTTAAATAATGAAATTAATCAAAATGACAAATTGAATAGACCATCTTAATCAGAGGATATTCCACTTGCCGGTTCTTTCATAGACTGCAATCACCTTATGAGCTGATCTCCTAAGTTCAGAGTCCTTATCTCTATTGAATTCTAATAAAGTTTCATATATTCTGTCCTCTAGTCGATCAGGGCTGCCATCACAAATAATGTGCATAACTCTCTTTCTAATTCTAACATCTTCATCGGAAGCTAATTCAAAAACTCTATTCCAAAAAACGTCAATATCCCTAAGGACCTTGCATGGGCAAAGTTGTTTAACTGCTTCAAGACGGATATCGTCATCTTTGGAGTGAGTATGTTCCAAAATAACATCGATATCCTCAGTATTTCTACAAAGATTCATGATCTCCTTCTTATTGGGGACAGTCTCAGCATTATTGAGCTCCTTCTTTTTGTTGTCCTTCCCCTTCTTCATTTACTTTATAAAATGACTGCTTTATTTTTAATTTAAAACATTAATTCTTTGATTAATTTGAAACAACAAATTTGTTATTTTCATTCTGAGAAGACAACAACAACCCAGCCTGAAGTGAAGATAAAAAATAAAAAGAACTCGCAATAACTTTAATTTTAATCTCATATCCGTAGAATTCTAAAGTATTTTAAAGATTGTTTGATTTTTGTTATTTACAGTTAAAGTATTCTTCATCATTATTTGTTAATAGTACAGACTAAGCATCAATAGCTCATAAACCATACATTCATATGCCAAATCTTTAAAAAATAAGTTTCTTTGAAAAATTTTTTGAGATTTACCCATTCAAAACATTCAATGGGTATTTTATAACTTTTAACTCGAAAAGTAATCTTAGTTTATTTGGCTTATGATCAATCATTGAGACAGGTTTTTATGGAGTTGAATAACCTCAGTGGCCAGAGCTTCATTGTCCAACTTGTATCTTCTCATTATTTGAGCCAATTTTCTTTCGAACTACTCAAGATTGGACTAACGGTCATCCTGCTCATTTTCAACTTTCTTCAATAGTTTTTTTATTGTTTATTCTTCATTTTATGATATTTACTTTAGCTCTGAGAAATGTACACTTTTTATGCAGCGTCGTCTCGATCCTTCCAGCTATCTTTAGCAAACTGAGCGATGGGTCTGAACTGAAGTTTAACAGCCATAGCTGCAATTTTTCTGAGAGATATCATATCAAGTTAATAAAAAAATAATTTATGATCGATCTTATAGATAAGATTAAACAAATCAGCTGTTTATATATAAAACTCCTTTTTCTAAAGTAAAAATATTATGCTATTTGAATAATAATAATTGAGATAAATCAATTTAATAATGAGGAAAATGTATGCCAAAATTGACAAAATAATACTTCTGTGTAAAGATGTGGATAAAACATCATCTATCTATTCAGAAACTCTAGGTTTAAGGGTATACCTTCAATCGCCTTAGTTTGTCGAACTCAGGGATAATAATAATTTTGCCATCTATCTTCAGCAAAGTCGCAATCCTTCTCAATTAAGCAAAGGATACAGTCCTATTCTCAGTTTTAAAGTAAATTTACCTTAAGATAGGTTTATAATTTTTAAGAAGTTCAAGCCAAGTTACTGAGGTATGATCTGATTCCTGATGGCGATGTTATCGAGACTAAGGAGGGGAAACTCGCCACTTTTCTTGGTCCTGATGGAGAGACAATTTCGATAAATAATTTGACTGAATAGGAATAAGAGGTAATCTCTGAGAAATAATAAAATAACCTGCAAGATGATGAAATAAAACGTCTGCTTGAAAAGATTAAATTATGAGCGTATGCAAGTGATTAAATTTGATCTTTATCCTTTCAATGTATCTTTAATTTTGTATTGGCTCATATAGATAAAGATCACTCAATTAGAATCATGTTCTCATCACCGCCTCCTATCAGTTTACGAATGCGATAATAAGTCGACAGATGGATGTTGTTCATTTTGAATGTCATCAGTCCGTTTTTATTTAAGGACATATTTTACTTTTCATTGCCATGCAGAATTTACAGCACTTTTTACAACATACCGTATTATTCACTGCTATAAAGGGTTTTTATCTGCATACTTAGAGCTAACAAATCTTCTCGAGATGGACTTTCACTCAAATTTACCATAATGGGCTCCACTGCTATTTCAGGCCCCTCCTCAGCTTACACTTCCATTGACTCTTTTTCATTGTTGGGTTGATCAGCATTGCTCTCTTGTGCCCCTAGGTTGTCTTAAAACTGCGCAGGAAGGCTTCTGTTTGGCTGTTCTTCCTGCATTTCATAATCAGGCTGATAAATTAATGAGTTAGATTTTTGAGCAGCTCGCGATTTGGGCTAATGAATTTCTTCACTTATATAGTCCTGCTGCATAGGAGGTGCCTGTGAGCTAACTTTCTCTTTTTTAAGATTGGAAGATCTACTATCAGGCTTTTTGAGCTTATCTTCCTCAATTTTTTTTTATCGAAATTTTTAGTTGTATTCCTCTCGATTAATATCCTTCCAAAACTCCGGTATAAATTCCTGTCCGAAGCGATCAAAGGCTTTTTCCATAAACAATGCCTGGTCATAAATTTCTGAGCCCAAGGCATTATAAAGTTTGCAATTGTCCCAGCAAAGTTGAATGTCATCCAGTATCTCTTCCACAAACTTATATTTGCCTTCGTTGTTTTGTCTGCGAATTAAGTTTAGATCAGTTGGCTTTTTAACTATTATCTTGTAGTCTTCGAGACCGAGAGCTAAGTAGACGAATTTTTACCTTTGTGGGGCACTGGCTTGCGAAAAGCTGAAGATTACTACATCATCAGCAGTCCGTGAATCACCTTCACTACCTTTTTACTCATCTAGCGGTCAATTGCGGTCATAGATTTTGAAGTAAACATGAGCCAATATTATGCGATAATTATAAATAATCATGAATTCAAATGAAATAGTAAAATATGATAAAGTTAAGAGTCGCTTAATGATGATATCATAAGGATCATTGCGATGTCTATCGCTGCTTTTGACGATTTTACCAATTATTGAAGTATCCATGCACTATTTATCGCAAACTATCGTCAGAGAAGCCAACCATAAGTTCAATATTACGAATTACATCGTCTTAAGACATATTTTACCTGACCTTAATGCGATAAAGGCGTTTTCCAACTTCCGCCTTTATAATAAATAACAACTTAAATCCACTATTTAACCTTTCTTTTCTTGCCTAATTTCGCTAGGAAAGAGTGAAAGGGCCCACTTCGTTTTGTGAATTACCAGCGTGAATTGGCTTTAAATTAGTCATTCGCTTGTATTCCCTCGATTTTTGCATGCGGGTAAGGTGTTCCTGTATTCCTGTGGGAGTGACTTCGGGAAAGACAGGAACAGGCTGTGCTCTAAAACCAGCATAAGCAAATTCTTCCTCCTCGTCGATGGTCATATTACAGTTATATCTATCTGCCTCAGATTTGAGAGGGCTTGCCTTTGGTTCGAGATACCGTGATTGAATAACTTCCTTCCGCGGATTCAGATCAGGCTAAAATTTACATAGCTTAAACTCCTACTCAATCCTCTTAAGAGCTCCTAAATTTTTCCGATAAGTAAACACTTAATGAAGTCGATACAGTTGATGATTGCGATCAGATTGGTCACTATTATAGCCCATTTATGCTGTGCCAATTATGAGTTTACGATATCCTTCGGCTACTGATCTGATTACTCGGAAAAATGCTAGTTATTCCCTCTCTTTTTGGCTCAGGAATTTGCCATTGAATTAGATAAACTTAAAGAAGATACTTTTAAGCAGCGCTTCAGTTTGTTCGGCAGTCCTTTACAAATCTAAAAGGGTCACAAGGGTGTCAAATATTAGTCCAGTGGGAGCAAAATCATCTCCGAAGTTTATAAGTTTGAGAACGCGCCATCCATTGATAACGGGAGGAGATGCTCTACCAACACCTAAAAGTGTTTCATGAAGATTTGTCCATTCTTCGAAGGAGTAATACCCTTTCTGATTTTGATTTTGGTGCTCGAGTATCATTAATTTGAGTTAATCTTGCTTCACACTTTGAACACCGCCTGAGTTATCTTATTCGTCTTGAGTTGTCATAAATTATATTTTTTACAGATCAAATTGTCAAATGTCCGTAATTATTTCACACTCAGCAAACATTCAAAAATCAAATTATTCAATTTGGCTCAAGGATATAATTTCTTTGGATAAAATTTTATTAAAAATAACTAATCTAAATGTAAGACAGTATCTAACTTCCTGCAGAACGCGGCAAATAAGCAGAAAAGTATCGCAAGATACGAGTGCTGGGAGAAGGGTCCATGGGCAAGGCATACCTGGTGTAATGCGCAGAGGATAACTAACTTTACGTTATGAAACGGATCAATCTTGGCAATCTCGGTGTCAAATAGCATGAGTCAGCTTTACGGGAAGCTCAACTACACAGTACCCTCAATCATCCTCATATCATACAATTCAAGGAGCTATATCAGACGACTGGTGATAAGTTATGCATCGTAATGTAGTACGCTTAAGGTATTTCGGCATTCACTCAGGTGGAGATCTTGAACAACTAATTGAAGCTCAGAATGGAAAGCTAATGTCTGAGCAGATTGTGCTAAATATACTAATACAAATATGTTTTGGTCTGCAAGAAGTTCACTCTAAGTTATTTTTTGTTAACCCAGACGAATTATTCATCGCGACCTTAAACCTACTAATATCTTTCTCAGCAAAGATAAAGATGTAAAAATAGGAGACTTTGGCATATCACGTACACTTGATCACACACAACTTGCAGCTACTTCTATGATCGGTACTCCTTACTATTTAAGTCCTGAAATGGTTGAGGGGAAATCATATTCTACTAAGGCTGATATTTGGGCGTTGGGTGTTATCCTTTATCAACTTTGTAGTTTTAAACTTCCCTTTGATGCTAATTCCTTGCCTGTGTTAGCTTTAAAAATTTTAAAGGGATCATTTCCTCCAATCCCAAATCATTACTCTAAAGATATCAAAACGTTACTTCTACAGATGCTGCAGGTAGATCAAAAGAAAAGACCGTCTATTGAGGCAATTTTGATGAAGCCATTCATATTTAAGCTACTTTCCAAAGAATAACAACTCAAGTTAACTTCAAAACAGGAGCAAAAGTAACAACTGCGCAAGGAAAAAGAAAAAGTCAAGAAGGAGGAAAAGATAGACAAAGGGGAAAAGGCAGAAAAGAGCGATAAAGATATAAAGGAAAAGGCAAGAAAGGAGAAGTAAGATAAAAGATAAGAAATGCGCAAGCAGATGAGAGATGATCTTAAAAAGAAGGTAATACATCTATCATTTAGCGAGCTGGAAAATAAAAATAGATCGAAGTCCAAAAAAGTCCACAACAAGCAAAAATAAATTCTCCAGAAGGTCCTCATGAATTGAAGAAAAGTCCTCACAAGTAGGTTCCTGCTGTTTTTAAGACAGAGCCTTCGACAAAAATAAAAAAGTAATAGCCAATGAAACCTTGGAAAAATAAAAGAATAGGATAGAAAAAAGATATCACGATTTAGATGTATGTGCCTTAGCAAAAGCAAAAATAAACCAAAGAAGAGTAATCAAGTCAAGATTTCAAAGTGGAAATATTCGTATCGAAAAAGCCAGATGCCCAATCTCCACCCACTCAAACTGAAGTCATTAAAGAGTAAGGACGCAAGTCTTTGCCTCTCATTGGAGAGGAAATTGAAAACTATCATTATCATACCAAGAACTATAAGTAATAATAAGAAAACGATCTTCCTTATAATCAGGATTTTTAAGAAGAGGAAATTTAATAGGAAGATGAACTTCATTAACTCATGAGAAATGTTTAAGAACTTTCCAAAATGTTCCCCAAATCAAAGGAAATCGATCTCTATGAAGAATCAGAAAATTTTGATAACACTATCCAGGTGCCTGCTCAAATTTCACCTCAATAAGAACTTAACAATCTTAAACACCTTTTAAGTTCATAAACTCTGTAAGAGTTAAGAGAGGTATTATAGTAAAAATTAGGCGATCATAAATTCATATAAACATATACCATTGTCAAGAAGCATGTAATTTTAATTTAATGTAGTTTGATGATTACTTATAAGGCATTTAGAAAAAAGAGCTTTCTAAAAAAGATGTTAGAGATGGATACCTTAACAACAAACAGCTTTTGATGGCCAAATTACCCTTCTTAACGCAGAAATAATTTAATGAAAGCATCGATTTACTATTCACTCTGCTCATTTATGAGGAGATGGAAATGCAAAACAGTAACTCTGGAATGGGTGAGAGTAAATACGAAAGACTACTCTGATTTTGCATAATTTATATCATCAACATTCAACAATATGGACCTGTTTGATTTCCCAGACGATTACAAGCCAGAAAAACAACTAACTGACGAAGAGGCAAACGAACTGACAAACTATCTTACAGGACATCCTCTCTTTCTCAAAGAAATTCCAGAAGATATATCAAGTAATCCCGATCTTGTTGCCCTAAAGGCGATGATTGATGAAGATCCAGTCACTTAGGCTGAGAATTTAAACGTAATTGCTGTAGTATTTAGAAAAACGCCAATACAAGATTGAAGCAAGGCCCAAACAGTCCTTACTACATGAAGGATGCCTATGCTAAATATACAACTGCCATAAATTTAAAGTGCAATGACAAGGTACTCAACAGCAAACTTCATTGCAACCGAGCTGCCATTAACTTAAAACTTAAAAATTATGGAAAAGTTATTGAAGACTGCAAAATAAGTCTAAGCTATGATCCAACATACCTCAAGGCATACTACAGATTAGGAAAAGCATACATAGCTATTCGTAAATTCTCTGAATGCCTAGATCTTCTAAAAGATCAAACTTAGCCTTAACTAAAGGCTCTTCGACAAGAAGCTGCTGATCTATTGTCGAAAGAAAAAACTGAGATATAAAAAAATTCGTAAAAACAGAAGGTCTTCAGCGATAAAGTATAAACATATTTCCAACAGAGAAAGTGGAAATTAGGTAAGCGAAATTAGCAACTGCCTGAGGGCGTCAAAATATAATTTATCGATGATAATATTTCCATCCCATTAATAGTTGTTTACCCTGAATTCTCTCAGTTTGATCTCATCGCCACAACCACAGAAAATAGAAAGATTGGAGACTGCTTGAAGTAACTTTTTGCTAATCCCCTTCCATGGGATGCCAAAGGATAATATTTATACTCATCTCTACAAATTTTCACCGAAGTGGAGGAAGCAGTTTTGCTGAAATTACCAAAGCAAGTCACCATTGGAGAGTTGGCAAGTCGTGTCTTAGTTAAGGGAGCAATCGAAGTTATTGTGATTGCGAATAACTCATTCTCTGAATACTTCAAAGCTCAGTATAAGATCTTTTGATTTTTGTAAACTTATTCTAATGATAATCATTTTCCGTCCATTTTAGTGGCTTTATTGAGGCATGACTTGAAGCAGGAGCGAAGACAATCTCGAGCAAATGGAATATAACTCGCGCAATACCAAATGTAGGCTGGTATTTGGATTACTAAACATATTATCACCAACAGCCGACTTTCTAAGAAAATGGCAGAAAACAAAGTTCCCAGAAGTGCTCCTATAAAGATCATGCTACAAACACGGCGATCAGTATCAGCCATGTTTCGTATTTGCCTACGAAAGCCAATAAGAAATCCAGTTCTGTATGAATCAAATATTACGCTGCAAGACAAAGAACATTGCCTATAGAGTATATGACAGCAAATTTGGCTGGGTTCCCAGTTGCAATACTAATAATTGCTCCAAAGGAAAGAATTTGCAATACGTATCCTGAATAGAAAAGACGATACCGAGGACACAGCAAATACCAAAGCCCATGAGTCTCTCTGTGAAAGTGAGTTGTGGAAAACAGGACTCTGCTTCCTCTTATTATTTTTTGGTAAAGATGTTTTTAAAATTCATTTATTATAAATTTCAAATGAGTATCAGAGAGGAAATGCTAGCCTATTTTTAAGAACCGCACATTCATGCTAAGATACTCAATTACGTATAAAAATATAATCTCGATATTGAGCAACTTGATGAGTCTGCTTTGCTCCGGATGATGGAAGATCTGTAACTGCTAGACGACATTCAGAAAAGAGTAGCCCAAGAAGAGTCACTTTAAATGGTCAACGGAAAGACTCATAATTTAACTTTAAGTATTCATAAGGGTCGAAAATTCAAACAATTTTTAGAATTACCTAAGTTCTCAACCTTTTATTTTTTACTTTCAGGTTTTAATCAAAAAAGTAAAAGTTCTTCTTATCACCCTGCTTAAAATTTTACTCTCGCTTAAAAGATGAGTTTGAACATAAAAACCAGCTTTCTTCAAGCTGACAACAATTAAAATTTGGAACTAATAGTTGTTGTGGTACTGGAAGAGGGTCAAAAGATTATTTACTCTTTAAAGTTAGTTGAATGGCGATTTATATTAGTATATGGCTCTGTGAGTATCGATCTAGAGCTCGCGCCTTATCGTCATGAGGGACTCACTATTCTCCCATGCGCTGGAGTCCTTTCAATAACTTTAGCAATATCTCCTTTTCCAAAACACTTCTTCATCCAAGAAGCAAAACTTACAAGACAATTATAACTATAGCAAAAATTAAAATAATCAGCCAATAACAAGTTTCATAACTATGCAAACTCTTACTGGGGAGAAATAAAAAATCTTCATCGCTCATTGCAAAGCAGACGAATTCCCATTTACGCTCAAACCGAAGATAAAATTTATGTAGCCCTCCCTAAAATGATAAAACCAATATATGGAGTTAGAGGTATAGACTCTCCACATCATGCTCTCAGGTTCTGCTCTCTTATCCCTTTTACTTAACCTCAAATGAACAAATAGACTTCTATGAGAAGATTTTCGACTCTAATTGCAGGAGGATAGGGCTCTGTGGAAGATCATTGTCATCTTCTTTGTTCACTTCTACTTGGAATGGGACTGAAAAGCTATGTATGTGTGGGAACAACAGGCAAGGGTGAACACAGCTGGGTCATGAGTGAAGGTGGGAGCAGTGTGACTTTTTGGGAATGCACGAAAGGTCTAAAGCTAGACTATTTTTCAACTAAGGCTTTAACATTCTACAAAACCATTCACGTAGTATATAATCATCATTAATATTATGCCAATCTTCAACTGGACGATTCTCTTTCTGGTACTAAATTTAATTTCAAAGACCAAAATCTTTGGAAAAAGATGGAAGAGAGCTTTCTCGATGAGCTTCCTTTATTTAACAAGCAATTTTCACCTGCATTCCCTACGCTTAATCCTTACTTGATTTAACAAGAGTTGGAGTCGTCTTTAATCACTTTAATTAAAGATTATCGTGGCAAAATAAAACTCAGCTTTGCTTATGATGAAATTTTGTCCAGTTTATTAGCGACTGCCCTTGCAAATTATGAAAATTAAAGAGTCACTGGCACAACATTTTGCGAGGAAGAATTCCAAACTGCTATCAAAGGATATATTCCCTCAAAACATACTTTCAAAGCTTTTCCGATTCAATTAACAACTTATAATGCAAGCCAAGTTATGGCCCAAATACTGTAGCAGCCTAAATCAAAGGAAATCCTTAACACAAAAGGCGAATCAGTGTTTTTCGGAGTAAGAACGAAACTCGTAGTATTCCCAGATAACATTTTTGCTTTATGGCTAAGTCTTGCTGTGCGATACTATAAACTCGATTGATATTTGATTTTCTTTTATAAATGAACTTACTTATGGAGAGAAAACTAACTTTATAAAATACATTTAATAATAAAAGTAGCATGATTGATACTTTCTTAATAATAATAATTATGGTTATAAAATAGTGAAATCAGGCAGTCACTTTCAGCTATGCATTTTATTATTTTATTTTGCTTCCCTACTTTCGATTTTTAACTGACAGGTCGTTAATAAAAGTGCTTATCAGGGTTTTCACTTATTTTTGGTCCTTAGAACTATAAATGTCGTATTTTCCAGTGTCAATAGTTAGAATGGGAATACCTAGAAGTCCTCCAAGCCATTCTTCATGACGCTAATGAACCTTCCGCAAATAAGTCAGAGGAATACCCTCCTCACCCTATCTGTTTCGCTGCTTAATCCGCTCAAGACATAGTTCTGGTTCACACCTTAGGTAGATAATTGCTCTCAACGGACTATCATGAATAAGTTTGTGACAGATCTAACTGTAGACAGTATATTAGGCTGAGTCAAGATTTCCCTAACGGTACATGATTTCACCGAAAACAAAACGATCAGCTAAGGGTGATCTTTCAGAGAAATGAAGTAAGTTAGGCTGTTCCAGAGTGGTCTTCTGCCATAAAATATTTCGAGAGTGCAGCGCATTAAGTTGAAAAGTGAATGCCCATCTTTTCGGATTCTAATAGTAATTTTTAAGAATGTTGCTACCTCCCATATGCTCCCACTCATCAACCGGCTCTTTGATGGCCTAGATATTAAGCAAAGATAGTAGTGTGCTCTTACCGGCTCCCAGATTTCCCTCAATCGATACAACTCCCGACATATTTATCTAAAGACCGCTAAACCCAAATTTAATTTATCCACAGTTAAATTCGCTTATATAAATGACTAAATAAAGAAATATATAAATTTGATAGTTGAAAAGATTAATCGTTTAAAAATCCTCATCTTAACATCGATGGTTGTAAAAGCAATATAGCATTGAGGGCATTTTTGATTCTTAAGTCTTGCATCCTTGATGCTTATTGATTTAAAGAGATGATGTTGAAATCTCTCTTGATATAAAGGTCAACATCGAGATCTGGGTGATGGATGCAAATCGATAAAGTGAGTTATATCTGTCAAGAACAATCCCTTTGGCAATGGAGTGCCAACAGGTGAAAATGGCAGGAGATTATGTTGGTCCCAGCCATTTATTTAAGGCATATTGAGATGCCCTAACTGGTAAACGAGACCTCAACAATTAATTTATATAACATCACTAACATAATTAACCTACAAATCTCATGCATTTTTTAGAGTTATATACAGACTCATCTGGCTTCTGCCATTCGAATTGAGATGCTTGATTCATACATTTTTTACGACTCCTACTGATATCATTAGCGTACTATTGTGTTTATTAACTCTTTCATTTTTAAATTAGCTTTAAGCTTGGCTTATACTCTTAGGTTAATATTACTGCCTTCACCTACGAAAAGCCGCTCTGGATATTTTTTAATATTGCCCCTGCAGTTGACTTTTAAAATTAAAGCTCATATCGCTATGACTCTCTTTAAATTCTCATTTTACGACCGCTCAATTATAATAATTTGCAAGTTGACAGCATGTCCAGCAAACTGGAAAACAAGAAGTTCCTCTCCAAACACCTGCTATCTACAAGTGAGAATTTGGTGATTCAAAACTAGATGACAACTTTTGGATACTATGAACGCCAACTGGAAGAAAACATCAAGTTCATCATGGCCAAATACCCCTCACATGACAAACAAAAAGTGCGCAATCTTTTGGAGGAGATTGATAATAACAAAGAATTGGCCATCTAACTGCTCGATGCTGAGGAGATTCGCTGCAATGTGATCCTCGAGGAGAAGAAACGTGACATCAAAAAGCCGCCTCTACTCTCGAAGGACCAATAAAATTCAATCTTGAAACATTCATTTTTGAATCTCTATCGCAAATTTTTGGGAGTGACCAAGGAGATGGAGGAGGTGATCAAAAAGAATGAAAGCCTCAAGCAATAAAACTGCAAATTGAGGCAAATGAATAAGGTACTTTTGGAAGGAGAATACTCGCGCAATAATTTCGAGGACTGCACTCCCATCTGTTGATTGAGTTAAGTTACTATATTTAGTCAAACTATACATATCATATAATAATCATGAGTAAAATTTAGAATTGTTCTGCCCATAGAACAGATGTCAGACTATTAAGTTGATTGACTTATTGTATGGAGCGATAGTTTTTTTCAGGATGAATAAAACGTAATTTTATTTAATACCCTCCATTCATTATTATATCGACTCATGAGTAAGATACCTAAGGATATCGAATTGACTGAGGTTCTATTGAAAAAGAAATAATTCGATGAGTCCAGTCCTTCTAACGGAAAAATAGATAACTAGTGGCTTAAGTAAATTTCGTCCGATCAAGATTACTGTTTGACAATGACAACATGAAGGATAAAGTTAGCAATAAGGAACTCGAAAAGATCGGAGGCTATTCCGGACTTGAAAATATTCTCAAGACGAATGTCAAGGTATTGAGTTATTAAAGCAGAATGGCATCTCTGCCACTTCAGATGACAAGAAAGAACGTATCAGAAAGTATGGAAGAAATGATCCAGTAACAAAATAGCCAAAAACTTTATGGGATATGGTTGTATAAAATTTTGAAGATGACACGATTAGAATTCTATGTTTTGCAGCAGTTGCATCCTTAGTGTTGGGAGTCGCATCTCATGGCTGGGCTTAGGGATGGCTAGAAGGTGTTTCAATTCTGCTGGCAGTCGTAATTATCACAATTGTCACATCAGGCAACAACTACATGAAGGAAAAACAATTCAGAAAATTAAACTAAGTCGCATGCCGCAAAAATGTGAACGTTACCAGAAACGGTCAAATCATTAACATGAGCGTATTTGAGCTGTTAGTGGGGGATATTGTTCAGATTTAAACTGGAGAAATCATTTCAGTTGACGGATTGGTAGTTAAGGCCAACCGTCTCTCTATTGATGAAAGTGCCATGACAGGAGAAACCAATGCTGTCAAAAAACACATTTTTTAGAATAACACCAATTCAAATTGCCTCCTTACATCTGGGACAAAGGTTGTTGAGGGAACAGGTATGATGATGGTCTTGACCATCGGTAGGAACACTGTTTAGAATCAACTAAAGGCCAAACTTCAGCAAGATAATGATCAAACCCCACTCCAAGAGAAGTTAGCTGAGTTAGCTGATCAAATAGGTAAATTGGGCATATATTCTGCAGCTTTAACTTTTGCTGCCCTATTGCTGCATTTATTATTTGATTGCATGTTCGGTTCTCGTCATCTGTTCTCTTTGGATTTTGTCGATGGATTAGTCGAATATTTCATCATTGCAGTCAGCATAGTGGTCATCGCAGTGCCAGAAGGGCTTCCTTTAGCCGTTACTATATCTCTAGCTTATAGTGTAGGCAAAATGAGAGATTAGAATAATTTGGTTCGATTCCTTGCAGCCTGCGAAACAATGGGAGGGGCCAATAATATTTGCAGTGATAAAACAGGAACCCTCACTAAGAATCAGATGACTGTTACTCGATTTTGGGGGGAGGGCAAAATTGTCGATAAATTCGATAAGAATGATAAGACCTTAAGTGATAACTTTAAGGAACTACTCGGGTGGGCTGTGGCCTTAAATTCTGATGCCCAACCCAAGGTTAGAAAGGCAGGTTTTGATCAAATCGGAAACAAAACATAGTGTGCCCTTTTGGAAATGTCTTACAACTTAGGTTCTGATTTTAGGTAAATTCGAAAGACGGAAGAAGTTATCAACACTGTTCCTTTCAGTTCGTAACGCAAACGTATGTCAGTTATCTGTAAAACTGCCAGACGTAACAAATATTATATATTTTCGAAAGGTGCTCCTTAAATTCTAATGAACTATTGTTCAAAATATGTTGATTTGAACAATGAACTCTCACCCATTAATGAGACATTCAAACATATCATTTAATAAACCATTTCTGGCTTTGCTAGTCAATCTTTAAGAACCATCCTCATTTGCTATCAAGAACTGGCTAAAGATATTGCTAATACTCCTGACCCCTAGAAACTATAGAGAGATCTCATTATACTGGGAATCGCAGGTATCAAGGATCCGCTGAAAGATTCTGTGCCAGAAGCAGTCCTTAACTGTAAAAAGGCAGGAATTATTGTGCGAATGGTGACTGGAGATAATACTGAGACTGCTATTGCTATCGCAAAAGATGCTCATATAATTCCAGCAGATTATACTCGTCCTACAAAAGGATAACCTGGATATTTCATTGCAATGGAAGGAAAAGAGTTCCGTACTCTTGTGGAGGGCCTTATACCAGCAGATTAAAGCGATAAAAGCAGTGTCTAAAGAGTTAAGAATATTGAAATCTTCAAAGAAATTACAGATTAGCTTAGAGTTCTTGCTCGTTCCTCCCCAGATGACAAGTACCTTCTTGCGACTGGTCTTAAACAGCTTAATAATGTAGTTGCTATGACTGGTGATGGAACAAATGATGCTCCGGCTTTAAAAAAAGCTGACATAGGTTTCGCAATGGGAATTGCAGGAACTGAGGTGGCCAAGTAAGCATCAGGTATCATCTTATTGGACGACAACTTCAGTTCTATAATTACTGCTGTTAAGTATGGACGTAACATTTTTGATTGTATTCGTAAATTTTTACAGTTTCAGTTGACAGTGAACGTAGTAGCTATATTCATGGCTTTTTTGGGAGCAGTAATAATAAAAGAATCTCCCCTCACTCCAGTTCAAATGTTATGGATCAACTTAATTATGGATACACTCGCTGCTTTAGCTCTAGCAACAGAACCGCCTTCAGATGATCTCCTCAATCGCATGCCCTACTCTCGTTCTGAACATATCATTACTGCTCAGATGTGGCGAAATATAGTACTTAACTCTATCTATCAAATAATAGTTTTGACAATTATTTTATTTAAGGGAGACTAGATATTTGGAGTGACTAGTTCTATTGGTCTACCTATGGATTTATGGAACGATGCAACTGGTCAGCATCTGTCCCTCTTCTTCAATGTTTTCGTGTTCCTGACAGTTTTCAACTTTTTCAACGCTCGTAAGCTGAAGAAAGAAGAGCTCAATGTATTTTAAAATTTCTTTGACAATTACTTATTCATTTTCATTGTGGCTGCTATTTTCGTTTGCCAGTTGTTTATCATTCAGGTTGGTGGACGAGCCTTCATGTTAGTGCCACTTACCTTTACTCATCATTTCCAGTGTATTCTTATTGGAGCCACAATGGTTGTTTATGCCTATATTGTCAAGTGGATTGTCCCTGACTCCTTTCTCAATAATTTTGAGTTGCTGCGATAAGACGCAATAGTGTAACCTTATGACGTGGACAGCGTATTCTAGCGTTATTACAACAGGCCAGCCACCGAACGTCGCAGATCTCGGAGCAGTAAAAAAAAATGATAGTATTTTGCATTAAATAGCTTTGATGACAATAAAAATTAGGATTTAATAGTTTACATTTAGTTCAAGGATATTCATTTTTCAATTCAAATAGACACCAAATTTATTTTGATTACTTTCATAAAGGTTTCTAGTTTGTTTAAAGTAGTTATACTGCTAATTATGACGATCGAGTATAATTAATATCAAATCAGCATAGATGGGCAATAAATAATCCAACAACGATGATTTCAGTAAAAATCCTAATTTTGATATCAATCGACATCGCTAAGCCATGCAACAGCTAAGCTCCAACTATGCCCCAGTCGATTTAACTATGCCTATCAATCAGCCAAGTCGACCTTCCATTGAAAAAACATAATTCAAAAGAGTGAATCGTACCTGCTCCATCTATAAGCCTAGTTTTAACATCGTAAATTCAATTAAATTCAGCATCCTTCTGCGGAAGGGTTTCACCTAGAGTTCGACTACGATAGCGAACAAGGTAGCAAACTTTAGATATATGGTGGAGTTATCGACGTATCGGAGGATACAACCTCCAGAATTACTATCAACATCAGCAGCAAACTGTATTTGGAAGAGTGGCTGCCACCAGCCAAAAAGACAAGGTTCATTAAAGAGTTTCCCCTCAATGGTTTTACAGGATTATAATCATCCACTCTAATTATTCGGATCATGTCCCCTCAAGTTGGATAAATAACTGAGTACTCTTTGCGTAAAATCCGATCTCCCGATCATTGGAAAGTGTTGCTGTAAAAGTTAGAGCTCGGTGGAGTGGTGACTGAGCTTCAGAATATTTACAAAGCTTAGTAGGGTAACGAGTGTATAGTTTGTTTGACAGACCAAGCGAACACTCTCGTTGAGCCTTGCAACCATTTGTGCCTGTGCAGCGGGTGTAGTGAATCTGTGCGTGCGAGCACAAACAAGTGCCCAATATGCAGGAAAGGAATAGCAAATCTGAAGATTATCTGCTCGAGTATGTGATTTTTATCCGCTGGAATCAATTTGTCATCATATGTTCTAATTTGGAAACAACTCTACCATATTGCTTATCATTTTGGCTTATAATAAAAATAATACTCTTAAGCATGCATCATAATTAGTCAGACAAAAAGGAGTATAATTCACTAGCTCCCCATTCCAACATACGAACATGCATAAAATTATTTCCTCGTTCTGAAAAAACTGCATTGCCATCGCCTGATTATAATTATCCTGCTCCAAATTTTTAAAGATAGCCTCAAAAACCTAATCGCCTGCTTTTTCACCATTTTCAAAAATTTAATAGTTCGTAGTTCGAGTTTAGCAGAGTTTTCGACGAGAAAACCTAAAATAATTTCATTTAAGAATAGGTTGATCTCTTTGAGGAGGTTATCGAGAAGAATCATAATGTTTGCATCTTAGCTGTCGGTAGTCCTGCATCTGGAATAAAAGAGGTCTGTTATGGATAAAATGGTAATGATGGTATATTCTTTTCTCTTTTGACTCGATTATGGGACAAACTCAGTGCTTTGCTTAAAGAAGGCCAGAATCACCACCTAACTGAATAATCTTTTTAACCTAGGTTACTTCTTCGGCTGGTAGTTATTGCCAATGAAAAGTTGCATGATCTACTCAATTCTAAAAGCTAGGTAACACTGAAAGAGAAAGGTTAACGTTTTATTTTAATGGGCTGCAGCTCATATCAAATTAGTACCATCTACAATCTGCTAATAAAATTTCGAGAAGTATATGAACATCGAAAGCAGATGTATCCTGAAAGCATAATGATCATTGAAGGAGAAATAATATTAAGTAAACCAATTTTTGGTAAAGGTGATTATCGTTATTTTACTCTAGTGTAATGGCAAAAAAGCGGAGAAAAAATTCAGTCAAATTCAACCAACAACAATCACTCATTACTTGCCCTTAATAAATGCATTTATGAGCTTTACAAATATAAATGTAGACAGCAAAATAACTAAGAGCAAATGAAGCAGCTTTGGGCAAATTTCAGAAACAGTAGCATCACAAAAATCCTTAAGAACTACCTAAGTCATCATTTATTTATTTAGTTCGACAGAGCATACTCTGGACACTTGGCTGCGTTGGTCTGGACTAAAGCCAAGAGAAGGACTCCTATCAAACACTAATGCTTTGCAAGAACATATCAAAATTAAATTAAAATAATAATTTGAAGTAAAATTTTCGGTATAAGTACTCATCGACTTAAAAATAAAAACTTAAAACAGAGCCAATACATTAGATTTCATAAACATCAGAATTGAGCCATCTTTCTAAAGTGAAGCATAATTTAAAAAGAGTATTGCAAGAAAAGGAATCATTTTAAAAGGATAAATAACAAAAAAGTATACTGACTTTATTAAAAAGAGAAAGCTTAAACAAGAGAGAGTTAGAAAGTATTCGGTTGAAAAAAGAGGAAATCAAGATCAGAGAGGATTATGGTTAGATGCTTAAAAATGTATCATCCAATCAGACCTCTCCTATCCTTGATCAAAATAACGAGGATAGATTCAATTCCAGTTTTGCTCTTCCCACCATTGCAAAAGCTAAAGAATTCAAAATTTCAACGAATGCACAAAGTAAAACCATATAAAACGACGAAATTCGCAAACTAAATTTGTTATAGATGAGGACTGTGAATGAGATAGATGAAATCCATCGAGAATTATCTCTGGACAGAGCTGACAGAGATATTCATAAGAATCATAGTTTGCTGCAAGCCAAGATTAAATTGCAGTAAAAATAAATGGTAGCTTATATCGAGTAAAAGGAAAAATTGTTAAGATTATTACGGAAACAGGCCCAATAAATTAAACAAAATGAGACATTCAAAGGCAAGAGCAGAGGCAGAATGATTACCCTACCTGCTAATTCCAATTCAAAGTTAAATTATAAGCACGAACTTAACTACTAATCAGAAAATGTCTCCAATTTTGAAGAATCTAGAGAGAGTATACACAACGAAAAAGAGGAAACCAAAAATGAAAATCCCGAAGATATTCGTTAAAAGGATAGTTATCTAAAGAATTCAGTCCTGACTAAACTTAATAAAAATAATTATCTCTTCGAAAGAAGAAGATTAGAGTTGAAATTCAAAATTTCCAAGGGCCGAGTTGACGTTAGCAATTTCTATGAGCAAGCCGCCAAAAGATATCAGGAATATAAGTCAAAATGATAAATTAATGGGCTAATTTAGAGTACTAATCTTAACAAGTTGAAAATGTAAATCTCATTTAAATGACTTGTAATCCAAATAGTATTATTGTGTAATTTACAATCATTCACCAGTTTTTTCGCATAATATTAATTATACAATTTATCAAGTTCATTAGATGCTCCAATTATAAATTGCAAATCCCAGTTTTTTTAAATAAATTAGCAATTTCCAAAATCGTAGAAAAAGCTTTCAAAAATCATTATAAAATTTAATCATGATAGAATATGTTCACTATTAGAGTAGAACTCTGTTTTTCAAAATCATCCAAGTGCTAGTACTATTTTCTGTTGTCATTTTTACTTGTGCTCCAAATTGTCTAACCTGTGATAATTCCTTTTGCAACATCTGCTAAAATAGTTTTTCTCTCACCAATAACTGCAAGTAGTGTTAGATAAACTGCTAGAATTGCTCACTTTCCTATTCCTACTTCTTCACCACATGTGTTAATTCTATCTGTGATGATAACAACTGCATTATATGCTCCTCTTTTAACACTGCGACTTGCTATGAGTGTGATTCTGGCACCAGCATCAATAATGGCACCTGCACATCCAACTCCACTTCTTCTATAAACATGACGACTTTAGTCATTTTTATCATTGCATCCATTGTTTTTACATTATTGGCACTTTTCTTCTTTCGCAAAATTTATCTCTGCTGCCTTCAAAGGAGATTGGATATGGAGAGAGATTAAGCTTTAGCAATGAGATAAAAAAATGCCAGATAATCAGCTTTCATGATTTACGATAAAAAAAACGAAATATGGAAATCATTAGATGATCAAGATACATTTCCTTATCGCTAAATTTGCTCAATTTGCCTCGAGAGATCAGTAGACGCAAAAACTACTTGCAATCACACATTCCATTTCCATTGCTTAGTGGAATGGGCTCACAGGAACGATAGTTGCCCGCAATGCAGGGCCGGCCTCGATAAAGTTATAGTATTTTGTATAATTTGCCACAAAAAATATATTGAACGATCAGTGATAGTAAAGAAATCGATAATCTTTGGTAAAGTTTGTAATTATTGTTCTGAATAAAATAAAGGTGGCCACAAATGAGGCAAAGCGGATAATGATAAATATTTTTATTTTTTGTTAAAAGAGTTTATGAATATGAAAGGAGATAAACTATGCTTATTGGAGAAAAAATTAATTGTAAAATAAAAAAACACCATATCGAAACTAATTTATAAAATAAATGTTATAAGAAGTAAACGAATGCCAATTGTGCAAATTGTTGAATGTCTAAAATTCACCCACGAGAGAGGATAATCTGTGTTTCACTGCAGCTAATTCATATCAATTTAAACATTAATTGCTCACCCTTTTCAAAGGCAGCCTCAATATTGCATTGCTTAATACCCTAAACGAAGCCTAGATTTTAAAGAAAAATATAGTTTAGCTTTAAAAAGCTAAATAACCACACTAACCTTCAAAATAAATGTTCATTTAAAATTTTGAACCCTCAAAATAGTTGTAATTTGCAAGTCGAATGCACTATGAGCATCAATAACGTTCAGTTGATATAGCCCATCTTATGATGATTCATCTCATAATTGTGGACTTCCTCTTGGCTTTGTTTGTGTATTTAGTCACAGCTCTGCAAATTACCTATATGTGTGTTCATTATTAATAAATCCTTGCAGGGCAATCATTAATAAAAATTTTCATTACTCTGTATTCACTTTTCTATTTTGTTGCTGCTGGATTTATCTGTTTCAATTGGAAAAACAAACTCAAATTACTTTAACGGCTCGCTTCAGCAGCATTTATAGTTGTCAATATATTTATATTTCCTCTTGAGCTTTTTTTAACAACTCTAAATAAATACAGAGGATTAAAAATAGAGGGTATCTATCTATTACCCCATCAGCCACATAGTCTACTCACTTATAGCTTTTTTATCATAAAAACATTCATTTTTTTAAGTTTTGGCTTATATTTCAGTATCGCTCACGAATGGGCCAATCCTCTATTATACAATTTGGATTCACTGACTATCCTATTTTCTTTCTTTGAAATCGGCTGTTATCCACTCATGGATTTTAGGTATTACATGAATATGCAGGCTTAGCCATAAGCTGTTTCATCTGTGATCCGAGACGCAGGAGGATATGAAATATACTTGCCCTTACCTCATTAATCAAAACCGATCAGTTTGAAATCTGACGATTTATTGTAAATCAACCCATCAACCAAGAAAAACCAATTGTCAACCAGATATAGAACAAACTCTCAAAAATACGTTTCGGAATGAATGATTAAGCTATGATTGTCGTAATTGTTATTGTTATTATCTTCAGTAGCATTTAATTATACGTATTAGAAGATGAAAAAACAGTTGGGAATCATCAGAAGTCGCACAGATCGCTTCATCAGCTTCAAAAAAGAAACACAACGCAAGAAGAATCGCTTTCATATTGTTGGGAAAGAGAATAAGGAAGAAGATGACATCAGTAATACCACCTTCATACAGCTTTTTCGCTTGACACAGATCACTCAGAGCAAGCCAATAAATCCGATATTTTATAATTTGGACTGAATTAGACCACTATGGCCCTCAAAGTGTTCGAATAAGCGAGAGCAAAAATGCTTAAAGTAGCTGAATTACGTAAAATATAGACGATTTAGAACGTAAAATGGGGGAGCTAAGTAAAGCGAGACTCAGCTGCCTGCGCTAAAAAGAAAACCAAAAATATGATAATAGTATTACCAAGTTAGCTGGAGAAGCCACACAACTGCTTCTAGGAGCAGAAGCCTGTCTTCGATAAATTAAAAGGAGCGAACCAGGCTCATCTACAGAAAGCAAAGGTAGATATTGAATTATATAGTCTTAAAGAGTATGGGGGCTTCATTGGCAGGGGAAATACAGTAATTAAGTCATAGCTTACGCCAACAGGAGCAGGATTATTTCCGGCAAGTAAAATCATATGAGGGAAGTACAGTTAATTCAGCTATACAATTGACAGCAGAACAAAAAAAAGCGATGGAGAGTGAGTGGTAATCAGTTATCCTCGAAGACCGGCAGGAGGATAAGGGACAGATTGGCGAATTAGTGGGCTCCATTACACGACTGTCTGCACTTTATAAAGAACTCAACCAGTTGGTAGTGGCTCAAGGCACAATAATTGACCGTATCGACTATAATCTATAGCAGACAGAAGAGCATACTGTTAAAGCTGTTGTTCATCTTCAAGGTGCAGAAGCTTCCGTGAGCAGTGCCTTTGCCCAAAAGATTATTCGGGGATTGGCAGTGACTATTATTTTATTAGCGCTGATATTGGGAATAAAGTACATGAAATGATGCAGGAAACTTTGATGATAGTTTAGATATTGTAGGTAAAAGTAATATTATCAGGCGTTGAGCTAGATGACATCCTCCTTGCGGCACATTAGAATATATGCCACAAATTCGTGCCCCCTCAAGTAATCAGAAAAAATGGCTTCTCCTAACTTATTTTCTCCACTCCACCAGCTGACTTTACCTTCCATAGGATTAACTTTAACTTGAATTGATGCAGATTATCCAGCAGATATTCTCTGTCCCTTCTGCTGCCATTGACTTTTCTTGCCCTTCACTCCGGTTAGTATCATGCCATCTGCGAGATGATAAACCACTGCTTCCTTGCATGTAGTATTCTTCTCCATTTGATATCCTTTCCCGACAATTCCCACTTCAATGTTATTAAACTGAGATAAGACTACTTTCAGTGCAAATACAGACTCTTTATCTTTTGGCAAGACTTCCGCGCTAACAAATCCTTCCCAAATGCGATCATCCTATATTTTCATGACACGATCGCCTTAAATCCAAAAATTATCGAGTATATAGTTATCTGTGTCGACTGTAATGTTAACGAATACCTATTTTTGCTCCTCCTTTATGATCTCCAGTTTGCCTTCTTTAAGCTGTTAAGCGTTATCTTCTACTAATTGATAAATATCCCTATTTCTCACTGGTGCACGTAACTCCGAACGGCACCCGGGACATTTGTGTTTGTATTTGCTGGCATTAAGAACGCACTCACGACAGTATGTATGGTTATTTTCACAGGCAATCACTGGTTAGCGAAGAGTTATATTATAATTTTAAGTGCATATACCACAGGCAAGCAAGCTTTTGCTTATCTTTAAGCGGTTGCCTTCACTCTCCCCAGCAACAGATTGGTAGTTTTTATCTGAGTCTTTGGTTCTAGTAGAAGCATATCTTTTTTATTGTGGAGTGGTCTTTTTCATAACTTCCTTGCCTTTTCTCGGTGCTCCTAAGCATGCACTTCCCATCCTTATTTTATAATCAGATTTATGATAGTATAGCCTTGCAAAATAAACAAATAAACTATTTAATAGTAAAGCTAAGCTTCTTTCACGTACTTAAACATTCTGTGATTCTAAATGATCATGCTCTCTTATTGTATTCAGACTAGACCTGTTTCATGGACAGACTCATTACTGTTCCTGATATTTTTTAGCTAACTAGCTCAACCAGTGCTCCCTGGAGTCGATGCAAGAAAGGGCCGTAACAGATCTCCTGCTGTCCCAATTGATTTACGACTGCCTGAGCACATTTTTCGGTTGAAGTATGGATCAGTGAGTCCATATAACGGGTCATGGCTGAGGTTACCATAAATGGTCTGACTGTTAAAACATCGATTTTGCTACGATATTAATACGCAAGCACTTGAGAAAGATAGTCATCAAATAGTTTGGTAGCACTGTAGTGACTGCAGCCGGTGAATGTTGATGTTGCAGCGGCAGAGCTGAGATTAATCATTCCCGAACGCTATTTCCTTTGTATCATTTTGGGAAGAAATAGTTTGCTGAGAATGGCAATAGGGAAGCAGTTTATTTTCATTTCTCTTCTCAGATCTTCAAAACTATTATTAGAAAAGTAATGTGGCAAGTAGTATCCTACGTTGTTTACCAAAATGCTCACATCTTTGGCTAAAATATCGGCAAAAGCAGTTGGGTATTCTACAGGAGTCAGGTTTTCAAAGTCAATAGATTTTGTAATGATTTGGATGTTTGAATTGATCTTAGAGATCTATTATTTGGCTTTGTTTAATTTTACATTGTTTCGACTGACCAGGATAATGTTGAAATGTTATTTTGCCAGTTCCTTTGCAATAGACAGACCTATTCCTTCTGATCCGCCTGTTATCAAAGCCCATCCTCCTCCATATCTCTTCTGAAGATTTAGCCTTCTTCTAAAGAATGGCCCTAAAAGCTTGAAAGCAAATTTGCTAAGTTTAACAACTCCAATGATGAAGCAAATGGCTACGATTACATTCACACATGGGCATAAGCACGAATGGTTATCTTAATCAATACTAATTTGGGTGTCTAGGCTTGTCATAAAATTAAAAGATATAATAAATAACCAATAAGGTATTAAACAGCTTGTGAATTCGAAAGAAGGGTCACTTTCATCTATCATTCAATGATATTTATTTAAGTATGACAACATTATTAATTTAAAATCTATAATAATCGTCTATTCCATCAATAATTATCATGTCATACCTACCATTAATCTTGCTCTTCGTTTTTCTTATCCCATCACATTCACTCACAAGTGCTCCTACCATCTCCGCAAATCCTATCTACTCAGATGCAGGTATCAAATCTATAATTAAGGTATTTTCACCTTCGATACTACTCCCTACTACGGCACTGCTAATTCTACCTTAAATCCTGCTCTATTTTCGCTTACCTTCGCCAACCGTACACAGCTCTCTATCAACTATCATTTTGGCTATGCCATCCAGTAGATTAATTATTAATTCTCAAACACTAACTTAAATTACTCAGTTTGGGTGTCTGGCCCTAAAGCTGCCACGAGTATTCAAGCAGAATTGTACACAAATAATGCTAATAAAATTAATATACTCTCCATACGATATGTTACAATTGAACCAGTGACTGGAATATACGGATTCGTCTATACTCGGGTATTTCCTATGACCACATTCTCGAATGGCAATTACTTTGATTGTGCTGTTACTGGTCTCGGTCCTTTCAACCTTGCCCAAGTGAATGTATGGAACGTCTATGTGGGAATTGATGCTACCCTCGCAGCTAATTTATAAATTGATGTCTACCTGATCGCTAGTGCTCCCAATTCAACAAGTATCAATTTCCGCGTCAGCACAATCACACCAACACCCTACTACTTTACCAGTGCCATCGTTGGAGCATTTTTATTTAATCCAAATGATCTACTAGCTCTACCACACACACTGAAATTTACAGTCGGTTCTTTGCAATCTACAGTATCGCTCACTTACAGTGACGGTCTGAATATTGTAAGGAACTATAATTCAATCGTAGGGATGGTGTCTCATCATATAAAATCACAGACTTTTTTCAATGAATTAACTACTATAATCGCTTCCACTTCTATCTCCGCATCGAGTAACTATCCCTATTTCTATTATGAGTTTAGCTATCTGATCCTATAATTTGTGGTCTGTACTAATCCTACGGCATATCTAATGCTTGCCAATAATATATGCTATGATGCCTGTCCGCCTCGATATTATTCAAATAGTTACTCTGAATGCAACAGTTGCCTTTATTATGACTGTTATTACTGTACAGTCAATGGATCATGCAGCCAGTGCAGTGCAGCCTTAGATTTTAGAGTAATCAATAATGCAACGTTGAGATGTTAGCCAATGGCGAGCTACTACGATGACGGAGTCAATTCTCAAGCTCTTCCCTGTAATTTAAGCAACTGTCTCACCTGTACTTCGGCAACCTCTTGTCTCAGTTGCTCCGCAGGACAATACTTAGCTACAAATAACAGTTGCGTTGATTGCATGTCGAGTTGCCTTAATTGTAGTAGCGCCTCTAACTGCTTAAATTGCGTAATCGATTTTATTTTTATAAATGGAACCTGTGTGGTTGATTGTAGTATAATTAATTTTTGTCACGTCTGCTCGAAGGTCTTAAGTTCAGTTATATGTAGTTCATGCAAAAATAGGTATAGTTTAGTGAATAATTCATGCATTTATCAATGCGCAAATGGCTCTTTGGCAAGTAATGAACAGTGCAATCCGAATTTTACTTGCACAGCCAACAGTTCTGGAGGGACAGTCTGTTCGCTAAATTCTCTTGTAATTAATCTGGTTGCAATTAATAAACAGACTGATGGAAATGCTATGTCAATGATCTATTCAATATCCCCTTCAAACCTTGATGCTTTTAATAGTATTAACTGGTCATCTGTAGTACAGCAGTCATCATCATTAAAACTAAACTTTACCTCTTTCTCTTATGATGTTAGCAAAGGAGAACTTCATATCGGGGTATCTTATGCTTAAAATTTAAATTTACAAAACCTTAATCTAAGGTTTAGCTTTCCTAACTTAGTTCCCTTCAATTTGCTGCCTATTATCACATCTAGCAATTTGCTGATATAATCCAATAATCTTTCGCTATAGTATTACCCTTAATATGTCTATTCTATGGCTAATTTACTCGACTTAATATCAAAGGTGATGTCAATTTTGGTTTTTGCTTTTTTTATTATCGGTTTTTACTCTAGCAAACTTATAATGCTCGAGTGGATAACAGTTTTTCAATTAGCGTTTTTATCACTATTAACGATGGAAAATCTAAGTCCAACTTTTGCGTCTTTACGGTTTCTTTCCTACAGTTGCGGCTATAGTCTTTCTATTTTGCCATTCTAATCGAAGCTAAACCCTAGATTTATATCTTTAAAATTCTCTCTCCCCTTCCTTAACAACTACAACTTTAATATTGTATTTATGATTATTCCTCTTATTCTCTCATTTATTCTCTACATAATTAATTGCTTGAAGTACTAATCTAGTAATTAATTTCTCACCAAACATAGCCAACTCCTACGAGGGGAAGCTGTCTTTTATGCACTCATGTTTTCTGCTTACTACCTCTTTATTGCAACAGGAATTGAAATGTATAACTTTGCACAAATCAATGGTACTATGATTATTGGTGGCATGGCCTTACATTATATACTTATTGCCTCTCTATTTATTTATGCTGTTTTTCTGGTAAAAATGCCCCATTTATTTGGTTAATTTCAGACCAAATTCTCAAAGAATGTCTTTTTGATCAGCTATTACTGTTGGGTGATATGCGAAAGAATTCTAACGAGTATAGCTTTATTACTGATTCAATTCAAATATCAATCTTCTACAATTCTCGCCATCATTGGCATCCAACTCCTTTTTATTGGATTTATGCGTCCATACATAGGCAATTCTGAAAATCCAAATTTAAGACCGATCGTAAATCTCATAATAAGTGCACTTATTTAACTTATCTTTATTGTAAATGACTTCTTCGCATCGTCTTTGGGATTGTATGTCCTTTATCTCCCTGTTGTTATTCTTGGTCTACTGTCTATCACCTTTCTCTATAATATCTACTATTTGATTAAAGAGATTAGATCCAGTTAAAAGTAGAATCAATAAAATGTAAATCAACAAATCGAAGATTAAAGTAAATTTATGTCAACTTAAAGAGCAAAACTTAATTCCCACTTTCTGCATGATCAATCTTTACTTTCTGTCAGTAATAAACCAGAATTGACAGAATAGAAACCTAATCTCACTAAAGACAGTCTTATAAAAATAAAGGAACAATGCTTACTGGTAAAGACATTGGAGGAAAGAAATAATGATGAGAGCCGTGAAGTAGAATTGAATTGGTCTATATCTGAATAAATATGATATATTATCTGTCTTTTATATTTGTTATATTAATTTAACATATATATTCATAATCTTAATCATTAAATTCAAAGAATAAGCGACGCAAGTGCTTGTTCGATGCGCTTGACAATCTGGAAGATATTGATTTTACTACGCTGCTCCTTATATTCGTCATAAAAATCCACGGCTTTCGTTGTCCTCTTTCGCTTTTATTGACTCCGTATTCTCCAGCAATACTCGAAGGCCAGCGTACTGATCAGATCATAAGAGAGATATATCTCCATTCGCGACATAATCGCGATAATATGTTGAACATTTTCAGCGAAGATGGGTTTAAGTTTTTTGAGAGCTAGTCTAGTTTATGGGAGAAGGAATTACTGTGGATTAATAACCTTCATCATTAATTTTTCCCGTTCAACAATGTTGCTATTCTCAAGAAGCTATTAAAAAACCTGTCTGAGCCGATTATCTATGCCCTAAAAGCGTTGACTCAAAGCAAAATATTTTTATCTGATTGTTTTACATCTACGAAATAAAGATAGATCTGCCTCTTCCAAAGGCTCATTCTAGCGTTCCAATAAATCAATAACTATGTTATTTTTTTCAGAGTTAAAGCTTTTTCGAATTCCTCTTTGAGAATGGCCAATTTTTATCAGGAAAAATCTTTTCAGCAACAGTAACTGATAGATTTGACAATCTATTTCAAATAGAAGATCGCAGTAAGATTGTTTAGACTCAGACAATTCCGTCTCTTATCTGAGCAATTCATAAAACCTGATGGCATCGTGCACCTCCTTTTCCTAGTAGTCCTCACAATCCCTAATTTATATTAATTTTAATAACTATAAATCGATGGTCTCTCTTTGCAGATATTGAGGTTGATGGGTGCATTAATTTATCAACGTCAATTCATATTCCACATACTCTTCCTCTGATACTGACAGTTCTAGTTGCACTGTGCTTTGCTCCATTGATGATAGTTCCCCGCTATGTTTTGATCGAGAATGAGACTGGAACAACTTAATTTCAAAGAATTCCTTAAAACTCATACGCTTTTCAACATCAATAGTGAGCATATGCGTTACAATATCACGAATTTATTGAGGCATGCTTGAACAGCGAAACTACAGTGGTTGTGATCTAATGTTATTAAGTACCTAGACTGCATTTTTACCCTTCCAAGGTAAGCTGTCCTTAAGCCGCTGCAATGAAGCTTCAGGTCGTTTTTGGTAGTGAAACATACAATAGAGAATGAGTCCAAGCGACCAGATGTCTGATTTTTCAGTATAACTCTGTTAATCGCCTACAAACAATTCTAAGATCTCTGGACTTGCAAATAATGGAGTCCCCACTAATGTACGAATCATCTCATTATCTTTTCTCATTTTGGACGTGCCAAAATCTGCAATTTTAACCTTTCCATCTTTGATTAAAATGTTACTCGGCTTAATGTCGCGGTGTAGAATATTTTTGGAATACATAAAGCGAATTCCTCGCACTACCTGTGAGTAGTAGTATAACACTTGGTCTGTGAGATCTTCGTTCTAGTCAAACTCCATTAAAAGATCTTCAAGTGTGCCACCATCGCACAGCTCCATTACTAAAAAAAGACTGTGTCCGCTGATTTTGTAGTCAATGTAACGGATAATGTTAGGGTGATTTAATATCTGCAGTGTATTAACTTCTTGAATGTTCTGCTGATCATAGAGAGATTCCTTTATGGCTACTGGCTATAATTGCTCCTATCCCTCACGCCCATGTACAATACGATAGCCTCGCCAGACTGTACCAAACTTTCCCATTCCCAAAGCCTCCTTGCGGTTGACGATATAATCACCGTATCGCTCGTAGTGGCTCATAAGTACGTCAATTATATTGAAATCAAGAATACACTATATATCAATAAGACCAATTGAGGATACTTATCATTTTAGCAAAATATTGCCTTGACGTATTTCAATTAATCCTAGTACTTCGAGTTGGAAAAGCTGCGACAGATCAAGATTAGGTTTGAGATGACTGAATCGTTTATTTTAACTATTTTTCAGCATTTTGTAAGTTTTGTCCAAGCGGTAGTACTTTGCCACACTGAGCTTAAGGTTATAGTCCCTCAATGAGGCCTCCTATCGAATACTTCTACCTCCGTATTTAACTTTAGCCTCTTTATTACCAGCATTGTCTTTAATTTCCTCCATAATGATGGCAAATTCCTTGAAATTATATCTTTCCTTTTTAGAGTCCTAAAGCATTTTACTAATATATCCTTACCCATTTTCTATAGTCTTAGAAACTATTTTATAGACGTCGTACTGCTTAAGCCCTTACCATCGATGAAACTCGAAAGGAAATACATTTTTATGCGAATTTTCATTTATATTCCCAGCTCTTTGCCACCATGATGAATACAATTGCTCAATTGCCGTCTATAGTTAGCTGTTAATTATTAGATTAACGCCGCAATGATCGACTAACTAAGCCAAAATTTTGTTGAAGAGTCGTTGCTGCCCAAAAGATTGATATCTCTCTGATCTTCGAGGATATTCCTCTTCATCGACTTCTGATGCAACTCGCTGGGGATAGCGCATGACGTAAGTAGATAGCGTATCGATTATATATTCAAAATTGTCTATGATGAGATAAGGCTTGTGAGAATTACTGTTTCTTTAAACAAATTCAATTTCATATTTCCCTTATCTAATATCAATACCTGAATAATGGCACAAATGTTTTTGTAGTTGTTCAAAAGAGGACACTCCAATTTGTCGAACGAATTCATCCTCGCTGTTAATCTTCTTTTACAACTTCAAGTATATGACTGGAGTTCTTCTATCTTTGCAAATGTGTCCTGCTAATTGATGCAGAAAATAACTGGCCCCTTCGTCTTTCTTTGAGAGATAGACTATAGTTTCTTGGTAGGTTGACAGGAATTAGTTTAGAACCTCTGTAGGAGGCTAGTCAAACATAGACCGATAGTTTCTTCGATAGATTTAATCTAACGATTACTTCGGAATTGCAATTGAAGTTGCATACTTTGGCGTGTAACTGAATTCGCAGTTTGAACCATAGAATACTTTATCCAAGTCAAGGGCTCCTTCCTCCCTATTGTTTGATGTAAATTAAAGACCGTTATGCTTATAAGTGGTGACGAGGAAAGAGATAAATACCACCGTTCCGAGTATCATTAAGATAGTGATCTTTTTCTGTTCGACTAACTCCTAATTTTTGCTGAGAAAGAGATAAGTAGTGCCGGCAATGACGATTAACGAGATTATGCCGATGAGAAGCAAAGATATCCACATGGGTTAATATATTATAAGCATCAGCAAATTATTTAAAGGAGAAGATACAAATTCATAAAATTGATAATTATAGAAATAGGCGAATCAACCAATCATTTAGCTCATGCATGTAATTTGAAGATAGGTTTATTCCCATCGTAGTGGCCTGAGATCAATTCATCTGTTTTAGAAAACCTGTCGAATTTTAGATAAAAACATTGATCCAAACTTTATTTTACTGAGTGGAAACTTTAAATTTTTTCAGTAATGGTATCAAAAGTAAAGTGGAAATCTTTGTAGAAGGCAATGATTTTGGCGGCTGAAGGGCTTATATCAAATTCTATTGGAGTTGAATTAGAATTGGCTCTATCGATTTCCTCTTTTATCTTGTTTGGAATAGTAAATTGTTGAATAAATGATCTTTACTGTTTCTTCAAATTTTGATTATAAATGTTGCGCTGATGATTCCTAGTTTAATTTTCTGAGTTAATCACATAAGCTGAATGTCCATAACTGCAAAAAATATTGGAATTGTTGAGAATACGTAGATCATTAAATTTAGGCTAATCATCGACACTTATCGCATCATTAGATATTATCTTGCGAAGATTAAAATTATTTAAAGATTGCTTTCCTAAATGTCTCAAATCAAACACCTTCACAATTCCATCGTCTCGACCAATTATTGCACAGTTATCAAAAACATCAATTTTTTTATATGATGGTTAATATTCTTTAAAGTTTCTGACCATTTATGCAGAACTGACCAAATCTCTATTGTCTATTATTCTCAAAGATTTTTAAGTAAGGATGAAAAGATTGTTATTATTTTGTTTCACATCCTCAATACGACTTAAATTGTTAATATTTTTCAGGTATAGGGAAGAAGTCATGGTTTCAAAGTTATATGAGAGGAGATCGTTATTTATTTATAAATAAAAAACTTCCGAAGGATGATATGAAGAAAAAAGCTGAATTGGTTTAGGTTAACGAATGATAAAGGTACGGTAGTGATTATTTTGATGAGAAAAGTAATAAAATTAATGGTCGCTGCTTATGG
>Ga0302185_10000364_pt1 | contig 35913 bp, 23 predicted proteins | sample II_Bog_E1_1_FD_200231 | JGI IMG/M metagenome (GOLD analysis project Ga0302185, IMG submission 200231) | Peat permafrost microbial communities from Stordalen Mire near Abisko, Sweden - II_Bog_E1_2 | ecosystem: Environmental > Terrestrial > Soil > Wetlands > Peat | place: Sweden: Abisko... | reverse complement strand
CCCAACCCCTTAACATTTCAGTATCAGGTATAAGTTTCATTGATATAATCTAAAGTTATATTAATTGCATTCTTGGAAGTCTTGCCATAATTTCACTTCCAATTTTAAATTATCAGCAGATAAAATGTTAATATCATTTTGATTTTTTTGGAACTCCTTCGTTAAATTCCTCCTCATTAAAACGCTAGTAGGCTTTTTTCGAATCGATATTTTGGCTATCGCCTTTTTTAGCACACTCGATATTATCTCGAAACTACTACTCATTTAATTATAAGGTCTTTTTTGGTTTGCTCTCCCTGCCTCCAGTTATTCGTTCGCAGATCCAGAACATAAAGAGCAAACTGAAGAGTGCTGTCATAGCCAGCCCGACCTCGAGGTTCAATGTCCAATTATCATCAAATTAGCTAGTCATTATTATTATTATAGAATAGTGAATCTTGAATATTAACATAGAAACACGTGAAAGGAAATAAATGCCTATTTATGGAAGTTAAAAAGACCTTAATAAAAATAAAAACTTCCTTTTTTTCAATATTTACGCATAATAAAATGGTTATGATGCCGAATGAAAATGATCTTTCGATGAAATGGTCATATTGGTAATTATTTAACGGGATCGGCAATCTAATAATCCCTCAAAAATCATTTTGATTTGTCAGCCACCTCCTATTTATGTTATTCCTTCTTCTCTTGTTTCTCATTACTTTCAGCCAGCGATAAGGCAATTGCTTGTCTCAACATTTATTACTATTGATCCTAAACTCCAAAACTATAAGATTAAAAATGTTCCACTTTGTGTTTCTACTCTTTATCTTTTTATTTACTTCCCATTTTTTATTTTTTTTGCTATTAGATATATTATTTGTCCTCCTTCACTAACTGAGCCACGCTGAGTCCATAGTAGAAAAAGGTTGCCACCTCCTCAAGTAGTTATTCGGGCCTATCAGTGTTATGATCTCTATATTGATAGTATAAATACCCTGCGACAATTTTAATCTTTTTGTCTCCAGAGTAAGCTTCATATAGATCTTGAGAGTGTTTTGGGATTATAAAATTGTCATCCTTTCCATGAATAAAGAAAGCAGATATGTAGGCTTGTTTGACGTGTCTTCCGATAGGATCTAAATCCTCTATATTGAAATTATGCTGACTATATGATAGGGTACCTTATCTTTGATGGTGGATTTTAGAAAAGAAAGCGCAATCCCACTAAAAAATGACAACCCACCCCCATATTTTTATGCTAGCTATTTGCACAGTTTCTAAAGATTTGAGAAAGGAGAATCGCAGACCACACAGCCGATTTCATGATTTTCATCAGCGTACATCAATGCGGTCACAGCTCCCATACTTCTTCCCCAGATACCAATACTGCTTACAGTTCCAATTCCCCTCAAGTATTTAAAGACACAGTCAACATCTCCTCTCTCATAAAATCCTAGAGAAATATAATCTCCCTCTGATAATCCACAACCAGCAAAATCGAAGGTGAAGACAGTGATATCTCGACTGAGAAGAAAATGCACATTTCTTTGACTATATCCATAAGTAATTACCCTTCCAATCGGGAACTACTGTTTCCATGGAGATAGATTACACATGGAAGTTATCGGGCTGGGCGAACGTATGGTTGATAGTGACTGCACTGTAATTTTAGGCCTTCCTTGTTAACTATTTAAACGTCGGTTCGCTCGATTTTCATACTTCTTTTTTTAAACACTTTTGGGCCTAGCATTAAAAAGGGTGTACCAAGGTTTTCTAGCGTATATTAAGCTCTCGGGGGTCGGATGATAGCTTTCCAAAGCTGTTCATATCCTTCAGTAATTCCGATTCCACCAAACATTAAATAATTCAATTATGACGGCAAAATAATTATTATCCGTTCTTTTAAGTACACATCAGTGCCAGTTACATAATAAACAAAATTAATCTATTTATTATTATTTCTCGCAGATCAAATAAACGACAAGGAGAACAGAGGGAGCATGGAAATGGAAAATAAAGCGAAGCAGCGCGAGTAATCCAAAGGCATTCGCTAATGTTTCGGCCTTTTTTATATTATGATGAAATAATATTGTATGGGATTTTCAGATTTCAGATAATCATTTCAGCTTAATTAAAATTCGAAATATCTTTAAATTTCTAACCCTTTGTACACACGAAATCCTCAAAAAAGAAGTCATCATAACTATATTTGTAATCTTTAGATATCGGCAAAAAATTAAATGATCGATTTGACTGATTGTTAAAGAAGTTATCTTCATGTTGCTAGTTAAAAATCTGACGTAAGTTTCCTGACAGTACATGATAGAAGTTATTAAAAAATAAAATAGAATCTTCATCAGCGAGGCATTTTGTGTTGAAAGTTGAATTTAATTTACTTAATGCTGAGTCACATGTGCCATTGATATATTTTTAAGTTCCAGGTTTTTAATTCTCTTCTATCATTTCCATTGCAATCAGTCTATAGAGCTTTGCATGAATGATGTCAATGTTTTCCTTGTGTAATCTACAATTATGACACACATCTTATGCTTGTAATATTCTCTACGCCACTTTGATTGGTGGCCACAGTTTGCCTTGTAGGCCTTTCAATTATTTTCAGCTAAACTTCTTAATTTATTTTATTAAGCCTGTCAATTTATCTCTTTATTCAGGAAAACTGCAGTATTGTTTTACTTCAATCAGGAGAGATTTTTAATCAAAAATTATACCATAAAATTGCTTCAAAATTTAATCAGGAATTTAAAGTAACATATTAATATCAAAAGATACAGACAGATAGTAAGTTTTTTCATAATAATTGCATTTTTAAATGCCTTTTGTATGTAATTGATATTGTATATGCATTTTTAAATCAATCAGAGTTAATTATATAATTAATAAAAGAATTAATGTCCAAATAGACCTTGGGTCATGTGGATCAGACTCTTCAGTAATTCCGATTCCACCAAACATTAAATAATTCAATTATGACAGCAAAAGAATTATTATCCGTTCTTTTAAGTACACATCAGTGCCAGTTACATAATAAACAAAATTAATCTATTTATTATTATTGTTTGAAACTAAGTACTTCTCTCAAAGTTATAGTTATATTTGTAATATATATAAATTTATTGTCTCAGATTCTCAGATAATGAATACGAGCCACGACTCCCTAGATTATGAGAAATAACTCTACCAGTATATTTTCAGTTACGCAGACGCGCACAGTCAGGATACTCACAATCGAACAGTTCTCATCAGCCGATAAATCAGAATCAGATCTACAAAAACTTCTATAAGCAAGAGCTAGACGATTTAGTACGGCAGAAGAACGAGCAAAAGCGATTAGAACGAGAGAGATAAGCCAAATAACGAAATATCTACAATGAACGCATTAGTTTTGGTATCGAGGCTTAAAAAATGAAGGACCTTTCCTATAAGAATGTAAGTCAGTTAAAACGCAGTATTATCAAATGCTAGCAAACAATCATTCCGACATGACCAAAAATTTTGTTGCTCCCTATCATGAGCGCGAGGTCGAGAAGGAAAAATTAATTAGCAACGGGATTGAGGAAGAAAGGCGTAAAAGCCAGGCGTGGTTTTAACAAGAACAACACAGAAATGATTAGATTAAGAAGGTTTATCGCTAACGTCTCGCAGATCAAATAAACGACAAGTATAATAGAGGGAGCATGGAAATGGAAAATAAAGCGAAGCAGCGCGAATAATTCAAAAAAGGAACGTTCACCCCGTTGGAATTAGCAAAATTTGATAGGGAAAGAAAACTTATTTAAATGCAAAAATATAAAGAAGATCTGGATAAAACCAGTCCAGTTGGGAGGTAAAGATCACAAACAGGACCTTATATTAAAAATGATTTCAATGTTCTGAGGGTTGACGACAAGCATAATCCAATGGTAAATCCTCTACCCTACAACATTCAGAACCCATACATTCTGAAGGAGATGCGCCGTAAGCAAACACTAGATCCACCTCATGAGCAACTCTATGCAAATCATGTCGTTTGATTTATCCAATCATTTTGCAGTATTATAAAATTAAACTAACGTTCCCCCCATAAACATATCATGCAGAGAGACGAGTTACAAAATCATTCCACAACTTCCAAACCATTCAGACTTCCTTCTGAAGAAGTTCCTTGGAACCATATCTCTCATGAACTGAAGAAAGAAATCAATCATAGATTTGGTAGCAAGATACATTTTTATACTCCAAGAAAATTTGTACCCGTTCGAGCCAATATCTACTTCTAGGCTGAGTATCCCCAAGAGTGTGAGATGTCACCATCCTAGCAGAAGTTTACTCCATTGAAGTAAGGAAACAAGGAGATGAAGGTGGATTCGACCGCCAGTAAAGCCCACATCGAAGTTGATCATGACAGTCCATAATAAAAAAAATCAATAAAAATAAAACACATTTTAAAGAGCAATCGTGAGATTCTGGAACGAAATCGATTTGGACACAAAATATACTATCAATATTCCAGCATTCGAACTTGATTTATTGGTGTTATAAATAATTTATATCTAAATTTGTTATCATGCAACTGCGCTCAGTTTTGGGATTCACTTCCATTTATATGTTGAGCACAACTCTAACTTAAAGGATTTATGACCTTGCTGTTGGATATCAAATACTTCTACTTGATATCATTAATATCGATTTTAATTAAAATTGGGATTTAGGGTGATTTTGGTTGATTAGATCCATCTTCAGAAGTTTTATATGCCTCTTATTTATAAATATCGTTGAAGAAACTTGAAGTGGAATTAGATTGGCAATATTTTTTTATTCCCAGAATAGCAAGCAGAACAACAACCAAAATTATAGTGTATTTGGCCTTATTCACATTATTTTGCATGTCAAATATGACTTACCTATCATTGCTATTTTCGATCTTAAGATGAGCTTTTCTATCTAATTATCTTCCATTATTCATGATAGAAGTATCGGTTTTCTAGTCTAACCCTTGAGGAGATGAACTTGTACCCTGCAAAGTCAAGATTAGCAATGGTAAGATGAGAAGGACTATCCTCATTTGGTCTATATAATAATATATATTTCATGGCCTAATTATTTATTAATAAAATAAAACTATTTCAGAATTTATCTTCAATTTCCTATTCAGTATTAATTTCCTTCATCCTGCGAATTATTTCGTGTTTCATGATTTAATTCGATTCGTCATGCTTGATAAAATATTCTTCAGGATATATAGTTCAGTTAAACTTTTTTTATTTGCTCATACTTAATTTGACTTCGAGAATCCCTTTATAATAATTGTGATACTTGTTGGGAATGTAAAAGTCGTCAACTATAAACTGTAAACACTGCCGCAAACCCATAATAGCAGATAACTACCTAATTCATGAAGCAAGATGTCAACTTATGAGCTCAAAATATGCTTAAAATCCTTCCCTTATACCAGAGTCTTCAAAACATAATCCTAAAGAAAAATCCTAAAAGGAGAATAGTATATTAAGAAAGAGATAAAAAATATTTAATGAGAAAGAGGAGGATAACTAAAGAATTCCTTGCAGCTTTTGTGGATATCTTCAAACTCTCTTAGAATTGGATACCCATCCTAAAATGTGCTAGCACCGCTAACAGTAATGCTAGTCCTGCCACAATACTTTTCCTCGAAGTCTGATGAATTAACATCTTTAGGTGTGTCCCATGAGGCATGGCCACATTTCAGTCGGATAGTAATAACCATACCTTGAAGAAGATGTAGAGCCTGAGGAAGAGGAAGATTTTAATCATTATGGTAACTTTTAACAATTCCTTCGCCCTCAGCAGAGTCCTTTTCAAATGATGCCTGGCTTCATGGGAAGAACATAAACTAGAAACAATGGCGTCACCATCATCGAATAAAGCGATGGCAGAGGACATTATCACCAGAGAATTATTTACAACAATAGAAATCCCAACGAACCCAACAATTTTGGACCCCGTAGACGTGACATAAATTAAAATCCATTCACCCATTTTTTTGCCCTCATCAATGCATTTGCTTCGAGAAACAGTTAACCTAATCAAGGCCTCACAAAGGAATAGCTACGCAATCTGGAAAAGATCAGTTACAAATGCAATAGCACAACAGGAGAAAAGGATTTGTGCACTATATGCTATTGTTAGTTCTAAGATAAAGAAAAAGTAATTCGGCTTCGCTGCAAACATCTTTATCACGAAGAGTGCATTGTGAAGTGGCTGGAGAAGAATGGAAGATGCCCTGTCTGCAAACAAGTTCAAACTAATAGATCCCTTTCTTATGAAGACGATTGATAGAATTCACCATTATTTTAATATTTTAGATTTATGATAACACACTATGCATCATCTCCTAGCTTTTAAAGGACGATTTAGCGATTTAACACAATTTATTTATTATTTAACTCAAATGGGTCAGCAATAATGTTGTGAAGATAAGGAGTTGAATAAAAATTAAGAATATTTTCCTCATAAATAATTTATTCCTTTGGCTTCGAAAGCTTTACGTAAAATTGCCGTTGGTCTACTCTCACCGACAGTTTGCAAAAAAATGGAGAAAATGACTCCATATCGTCCGTTAAAACCCTAATTGATACCCAAAGGGGTACTATTTGAGTCCTACAATGAATTTCAAACACCTCCAGGATTCTATCATGGATAGTGGCTTAATTAAAAATGTCATGGTAGAGGTGAATTTTTTTATCAGGATGGTTCTTACTATCAAGGAAGTTTTAGCAATGGAATAGCTGAAGGCGATGGCAGATTTATTTTCACTAACGGTTGTATTTACGAAGGGTAAATTAGAGGAAACGAAGCCAGTGGATAAGGAAGTCTTTGGGACCCATCTCATAACTATTAGTACCAGGGGCAGTGGGAGAATAATAAACCGCATGGATATGGTCGTTAGACATTTGGGAATGGTTGTTTGTATCAAGGAGGTTTTATTAAAGGAGTGAAAGAAGGATATGGGTACTATGCATCGAATTCGGGAGTTTATGAGGGATACTTTATCGAAAACCTTTTTGATGGTGAGGGCAGTTTTGAATTTCCAGATCAGCGTCAATATAAAGGAAAATGGAAATAGGGATATATGTCAGGATAAGGTATCTTCACTTGGCCAGATGGAAATAGATACGAAGGAGGATATAAAAGAGGACTGAAACATGGTAAAGGTACCTTCTACTTCGCCAATGGCAATATATTTCGAGGTACTTGGTATAAAGGCCTAAAGCATGGTTAAGGTAAGCTGAACATGAGCAATTTGGTGATAGGAGGCGTCTGGAAGATGGATGAACTTTATAATATCCTCGATAATTAAAATTCGCCAGTATTCATTTGAAAATAACAAAACAAAAATTTATTGTTATTGTATGATTGGTATCACATTTCAAAGTGCCAAATTTTATATTATTTAAGTCAAAACATTTGCATCATTTTGTTATATTTGTATTAGTTATAGGATGGATTTAATTATGATGCGATCATAGGACCCAGGTATTGCTGTTTTCCTCTTGCTCGTTGTCAGAATTATCCCTGTCATCCTCATTGCGTTCTTCCGGTACCTCGGTAATTATTTGTCTTGGCCAATATCCCTCTCTCGTAGCGTGACCCAATGCTTTTATTTCCAAAGTGTATTCACCAATTGGTTACTCTGGTTGCAACTTCTTAAGAGTCAGGACAAATACAGACTACGCCTTAATTTCGAAGCTTAACTCGACATTGGCAGGCTCAAAGTTAGGGGTAGGATGGGGAGAACGTATCTTTGCAACCACTACTAGATTCTCATATGAAGGATTTTTTATAGCTATCTTTCTGAAGAGGTTAGCTTGAATAACCTTGTCAAAGGGATTGGCTCTCTTTTACTTCACAAGGGGTTCTTAATCATCACTTGAGTGGTTACGGTCAATTCCCAAGCCTAAGAAGCTTGATCCACCGTAGGAGTTTCCCAGCTTAATTTTAAAATCTTGAGCTCCCGCAAAATTTTTCATGTTTCTTTTAGTTAAGAAAGAGTTTTCCTCATTAAGTGGTAGTAGACTTGAAACTACATCAATGTATTACACCTCAATAATTTAACTGACTTGCAATTATTTTACTGTTTACCGAGAAATTGTTCGACCTATAAGGAACCGAGGAGGAGAAATAAAAGGACGAGCTGGTCTGCCATCCCACAACAATTTAAGGCGGTCACCATAGTCGGTGTAGTACTTAGCTATGAAAGATCTGCGAGTCTATTCATAGTAGCTTTAGACAAATTCTTAGAACCAGAAGGTGTAAGGATGAGTAAAGGCGTAAAGTGAGGGCCATTAATCTAGGTTGTGTAAATAGCCATCAGCCTACATTTGCAATAATAATGATAGTAGAAGACAGGCCACGTGCTGTGCTTTGTTTTTGAACTTTGCCAGCTGCTGTGGCAAAGGAGAGGCCCTCACTGGTGATATGAAAAATATGACTGCCTACTGTTCTGGATTGATGCCAAACGCTCCGTATGAGCCAGATTTAGAGTTTTACACATACTGAGGATAGCCAATGAGCCAATCCACTCGATTCTATTGATAATCATCTTTAATTTATAAGAAGCGTATAACTGATGATATGATTGGCTTTATTTCATCACTTTGAGTCACTTTACCTGTTTCTACCAGCAAAAGATAAGCAAACTTTTCAGAAAGAGGTCTATCTCCCCTGCAAAGATAGTCGACCAGATTGTAATGACTAGTGGGAAACTTTATGACCTTTTCGATGAAAGCATAATGACGCATGCACTGCTTTTCAGGGTCACTCAAAGTATAACCCTCTTTTAGCAATAGCGTCAGCACCTCAAGTGGATGCTACAGCTCAGCTCCATAGTGCATATTGCGCAAAGAGTATTTTTTATGTCCTTTTGAAAAAGGAGAGTATTCCTCCAACACAAAGTCTAACAAGCGTTCAACCATTCTTGCTTCTCGACACCACTCCCGTACTACTGCTGACTCTTCAATCAATCCTCCCCAAACTTAGAAGTATTAGCGGAAGCGTGTCCAATTCTTTCCAACTTCACCTGACAGCATTTCAGTGAATTTTTAAAGGAATCTCCTAACCAATGTTTATTTTTAGATTGGATTGGTTTCCTTCTCTGCAGAACGTATGATATCCGATATAACACATTGAAGCAAATTTTTAATACCGACTCGCGTACTTCTCTCGATAGAAAGTATATCACTCTCCCAGTTTTGCCCAAAGGCTTTTAGAAACTCCCATCCATGCCCTCCAATTATTTACCTGAATCTTTTAGCAGCCCATTATGATAATGTCACATTTTCTTGCTCATCGACCAAAGTTCGCAGGTGGAAACACTCGTAGCACAGTTCCAAATACTCTGTACTTAAGTCTGCAGGCGGGTCAATAGATAGCACTCGATGCAAAAAGTGGGCAAATTAGTCATTGGAGAGGTTGAGAGTAAAACTAAACTATTAGTTGGCTTTGCTAATGCGATCACGTAGAGGTTAAGGCATGTAGTTAGGAATGTGTTATAGATCTAGTTAAAGCACTACTTTCTCTTGACTCAGCTCTGGTTGAACACTGGTTTGGGGCTCACCTTCTTAAGTTTAAGTCTTTTATTATTTTTGGTTGATTTCAGATAAATCTTACGTAGGCTCATTTTTTTATTTTCCATACTTTTCTGGTTCAGTTATTTTTTTGAACAAAGAATCATCCAATTTAAACTTGGCAATGTGGTCATCTCTCTGTTGGATGTTATCAAATTCCAGATGAAGTGGATGCTTTTTAACTTTCTCGTAGACGAGCAGATAGGCACTCTGACTTTCTCTGCGCCAGTGTTCCCCTCCATAGCAGTCCCCTTCAATATCGTGTGGATCAAATTCTCTCACCCTTTCGTCATTGAACTCAATCCATCGCGCATCAGTCTATTTAATATAGCTGAAATAGTGCCCAAACTCAGCACTACCATAGTGTAGCACCACTCCCCTAAGAGTAAAAGAGTAGTCTTCGGGGCATCCTTGTCCCTTTTGAGCATCAAGTGAGTAGTTATATACGTTGAGAGCAATAGGAAACTCCCATCGAGAGTTTATTTTTTAATTTTCAAACTTATCATAATTGAAGCACATGCGCTGCAGGTGTATTATAAAGTAATTAGGCACTTTAGCTAGCAAACAACTTTTGGTTACATCTGTCTTTTTCTTGCAAGCGTCACATTGATAGTCAGATATCACTTCGCCTTGGATGAACTTTTTTAAGGATTATTCAATGCTGCGATAGCCTTTCACTTCCAGAGACAACGGATAAAAATTCTACAATCTTTAATTTACCACTTTGCAGTTAGAGCAGATAGTTCGATTGCAAGTCTTGCCACCGTAAACGTCCTAAAGTATGGTGCGGAAGGGAGTTGGTTTAAGACTTGTTTCGAGCTTGTCGAAGAAGAGATTTAAAAATTATTGAGCATCTTGCTGGACTGACACATTAATGGGCATTCCTTAGAAGTCTTTGAAAGCAAAGCAGAACTAATCAGGAGTGTAATCTTGCCTTTCTGTCAGTTATAGGTTAGCAAACATTGTTTGCAGTTGATGAAAGAGATTATCATCGATCTCCTTGGCTGCCTTACGCACTTGGCACTCAGGCTGTCCATCATCTGCCATCAGCACCAGATAACGAAACGCCTACGTCATGAAAAGTTGTTGTAGCATTGATATCATATAGCATATGCAACCCAAATTACGAATACCCGCATAGCCAAGCTAAGATCTTGCTTCGTTGTAACTGTAGAAATAGGAAGAAAATCCGTAGCTAGTACTTGCCTTGCTTGCTGACATTTTCTTATAAACACTCTTAAATCCAGCAGCAAATAACTACTGTAAACCGGGGCAATCTCCCTTCTAGTCTTTCACAGCGCAAATTTAGTACAGCAATTCATAAGCTTAATGGCGAGATTTTGAATTTTTCAGTTTGTTCTGTCCTGATTCTGGGAAAAGACTATTTTGGAAAAGGAATCGAACAAGAGGTACATGTTCTTGAACAGTGGTGGGATCAAGAAGCTTTCGGATAATACGCAGAAAACCTTGGGCAACCTGATCTGGAGGAGAATTAAGCCCTGTTTATGTAGAGCGATGAGCTAGGAAAAGGGCGATCATGCTACGGGTTAAAATAAGCCAATTCAACTGTAATTTGGGTAGCAAGACGTGATGCAATTTAAGTACCTCCAATAATCGTGAGTATAAGTCGAAATACTAAAGTGAAAGCGTGGATTTGTCACATTTCTCAAAATTTCCGTAAACTAATCTGAAAAATGGTTCGAATATTTAAAAGTATTTTTAGGCTGACTCAGTTACAATGTTTTCCACTGCTTCGCAATACATTTTCCGAGTATGCTGATTTTTAGCCATAAGTCCAGTAGTGAGGATGGGGTCATAGTCGCAATGTTGTTTGGCGTAGTGCGAGCGAATAATTTCATTTTATCTGAGAAGCCACTCCAATATTTTCAATGAATTATCCATCACTACCTGTGAGTGGAAAGAAAGAGAAGTTTGAGCATTCAGCTTTTTGAGGTTATTTATGATGCGTGAGAATGTGCCTACTTCAAAATGTGGACTGTGAATAGCAGCTCTCAAACCGATGCATGCTGTTTCAATATCAGCTGATAGCAATCTTTACAATAGATCGCCTGACAACAATTCCCATCGCTCGCTATCCACAACTTCATAAAGCCAATAGCGGAAAAGTAGTGGTTTGGACACATCCAACTACAAAGAGAAGAAGACCTCTTGAGGCAGAAGAGGAAGTCTGCTAGCCACTTGCCATGCAACTAAACTCAGTTTTTCGTCCTTAGATTGCATTAATTTAACCAATAGATTCATAAAAACTCCGTTATTAAACAACAAGTGCCTAATTAGTACCTAAGGGTTTGGATATTATATTTCCAGTTGTCTGAGATCCTACAGATCGTTACGAATACCGAAAGTTTCAAGATTACTCCAAACTGCACTTTCCCTTGCCTTTGCAGAAAATTCATAGAAGGATATAAAATCTTGTTCTGTCAAATAACCATCTTTATCAGTGTCATACTGGTCGTAGATCTTATCGACCTTGCTCTCACTGAGAGAAGATACTTATCCCACGCACCTCTGATGATATTTCTGGCACTGTGGCTTGCTCATAAGTCCACACTGACTGAATTCTCTGAACATGCCTCGCAGTACTGATTTGCATTTTTCATTGAGCGAGCCATCTGTCTCGCATAGAGTCACTTTATCAACAGTAACACACTTCTCTACAATTAAATCTGCACTGGTGAGATTGAGAGTATGAATAACTCTTCCACTGAGACGCGGGTCCAGCTAACGGTCCCCAAGCAATAGACGTAACTCATTTGGATAAGCATTTAGGTGCTTTGCAATTTGAGCACGTAATTCATGAAGAGTGAGACTGGCTGGTACCTCCATCAACAGGCGACCTTTATTCACGTTAAAATGATCTGTAACCCTGAGAGACAGACTTTGAGTTAAAAATAATGCGCTTACTGATGGCTCTGAATCTACTCCTAATTTTTCACTTTCATCGAGAAGTCCTTCAATAATTCTGAGATATTTCTCCTGTTGATTTGTGGAAGAGTATAGTTCTTTCAGACAATTTTAAAGAAATGCTCCTCTAAATTAAAGAGCGCTACTGGCTAGTTCTGGAGCAAGATGGTCAAAGAGAAATCCGATAAATTAAAGTCCATTGTGAGTAACTTTCAAATCCTTACTACCAAAGACAATAGTCATCAGTTACTGCATACCGACCAGTTGATTGGGGTTCGCGCGAATAGTCAGAATTTATTTACGCTCTTTTTTGCAAGCATGAGGCGAAGCATAGGCGCTAATCACCTTTCTTTCCAAGAATCTTTGTTCCTCGTTGAGCCGAAGGAAGCAGGCTCGGAAGAAAGCAAACTGTCCTTCTCTCAAAGACTGTAGTTGGATAGGAGTAGAAAAGTTGTCTTTAAAAAGCTGAGACACATGTTTATTTTGCATTTTTGGCAAGATGTTTGTGAAAAAACTTTGAGCCTAAGTAGGCAAATCATCAATTCGAAGAGAGTAGGGAGCCAAGGCCTGAAAGAGATCATCCTTAATTTGCAGAAGTGGTTCGGTAGCTAGGGCAGCAAACTGGACACGGCGCACGAAATTCAAGCTGTCATCAAGCAGTACCTTTGGTAAGTAGCCAGTTTCGTGCAGCTGAAGGAAATATTCACTTTTAAACTTGCATTAGTATAATTCTGAGATTTCACGAGTAATTTTATCCACGACTGGGAAGGGAGAACTGAAGACTTCTAAAATGTCACTCTTGCGCTTAGGTTTCTCCTTTACCACTGCCACCCAGCTTTCTCCTCCATTGGCTAGGAGCCAAGTTTCACAACCTTGAGTTCGCTTTACGATGTCGAGAGCATCTTTGTTAATAACACTGGCGCGTTGTTTTATTTTGGCAACTAATTGCTCACGGAAAGCTTAGGGTAGATACTCATAGCATTAGTTTAGGAGTTTGAGGATGGGTTAGCTCCATTATAGTAAAGGTGCTAGTTCTTCCGCTGAAGGCTGAGACTGAAGGTAATATTGAAGGAAGTCAGCTGATCTACTGATCAGTTAGGAGTGAGCCTTCTCATTGTAAATTGCTGCCATCACACCTTTCTCTCTTACCCACCTAAGCAAATCTTCCGTTGATCTCTTTAGTACACGATGTTTGCTTTGCTTTAGTAGACTAGTTAGCACCGAAACTGCATAGAGTTTGCGGTCAAGGAAATCTGATTGCAAAAATCTGATAGCCAAATTCAGTTGCAGCTCCTCACATGCGGTTTTCCGGTCTTGGGCAGATCTAACTCGCTTCAGAAATTCAGTGAGAGCAGTATTTACAAGTTCGAAGCGTTCTTTGGAAAAGTTACGGATAGTTTGCTCATCTGCTTTCGTCACATAAGCAATGAGGGCTTCTGAAAGTTTAGGCAGATAATTAATGGCGAAGTTACGATGAAGGAGTGGATGGAGTTGAGCCACACAGCCGACCATATCAGCAGTCACTTCAATCCCAAATTTGCGTGTTTCCACTGCTTCTAAAATTCTGTCAAATATTTTTAGGTCGTTTTGAGTAAAATTGATTAGTTATATTAGCAAAGTAGAGCGACTGTATTCTGGGCGAATCACAGCCACACTCTCCATTGTAGGGTCAAGTAATACATCATCGAAGTCATCCAAATAGCTCTCTGCTACCCCACGCACGATATTGGCTGCGGGATTACTCGTAAAAACTCCATATTTCTGAATTCGGGGATCACCCAACGAATACCACTCACCTTGGTTTTCCCATTCCAGTAAAAGCTCGATGGTATCTCCGTCACTTTCTGATTCACGCTTTTCTATAACTTTGGCACTTTTCCACCAAGCTGAGCTGTCCTGAAGGTCAACCATCGATCCAATAGTCAGAGCCAATCTCCATTCATAGTGGGCTTTCTGATGACCGAGAGGAAACACACACATTCCACGTTTGTCCAAGCTGTAGGAAGAGCGGTCGCCATCAGGCTGAACGTGAATGCTGAGGTTGGTGACTTTTCTTATAGTGCCCGGCAACCAGCAGAATCTCTTAGTATGCGGATCAGTCTTGAGGACGTCCACACGATCTCCACTCTTAAGTCCAGATACAAAGATATCAATTTGAGCAATGTCTTGCTCGGTGGGGAAGGGAAAGAACAATGGAAAATCACAGATATAGTTAAGTTTGAAGAATTGTTTTTCAAACTCTAAAGCGTTGCGCAAGATAGAATTGAGTTTGGGATAACGGTCCATCTGGTCAAACTTTAAAGCATACAGCCTGAGGGCTTCTTTCATGATTTGTTGAGTGAGCACCATGAGGACAAGGTGTTTGAATCGTTTGCAGATGATCATGTATCTGATGGCCACGGCCACAAACTCTTAGCAGAACCACTTTTCACTCTTTTCGTCAGCGAAGCACTTCCAGAAGAGCGGATCTTAGTTAGCTAGACGAATCCAGGCATAGGCTTGCAGCACTTCTCCCACGTACTAAAGTTCGTTGTAGGAAGAGATCTGATAGAGTTTATCAAGTTTGTTCTTCAAAGCCTTTTGATCAAGTGGCGATTTAGCCAGGTCGGATAGCACCGCAGCCGGCTACCAAGCCGGAATCAGCGAAATATCTTACATTATTAATTATAGGCAAAAGAACTAATTTGTTATAGCACCCAGGAGCTTAGCAATTCTGAAACGGCACAATCCCTCATTTTCAATTCACTTATCAAATTACTTACTATTATCATTTCTATCACAACTGAAGAATATTATAATTTGTTGCAGTCGCCGTTAAATGCAGAATTAAAATTCCACGCAGGATTTTATCAACCGCCTGGCAGAACGAGATAGATAACGCACAACCGAACTCTACACTACTGCAATCAAGGACAAAGAAAACATCAATCGCCAGCCGAACGTTAAATTTAGCATTGTCAAACCAGTACGATCTCGCACTGAGTCTATCAGCAACGTTTCCAGCCATACGTCTGATAAAAATTGGTATTTGGATATTAGTAGCATCAACAATGAGGATAGACCTTAGTTGGTTGGACCCTGGCTGAATACAAAACATGGATTAATTGAGTTCAAAAAGATAATAAACCTAGGAGAATGGGAGAATTAAATGATAGGCCGAATGGATGAGGGCGGAATGCTAGCAGAAGGAAGCAGGAAAGGAATTTTAATTGAGATTTGGTGCATTGGAGAAATAAGTTTTTCAACTATTCTGATTGACTATGCGCTTCCCTTTCTCAGATATGGCAAAGGAACTTGGTCTCTTACCGCTCTAAGCACCAATAAACGCTACGACTTGTTGTCTCTTGATACTGAAGGCACTACTCTTTGGAAAGGGAAAACGGTTCCATCGAAACTTCAATTGGAGCGAGAAAAATTGCTTCGAAGGGTCTTTGGTTTTGCCGCTGAAAAAGAAAAAACTGTGGAATCTCACTAAACTCTCGGAAAACTACAGCTGAAAAACAATAACGTTGTATATTTTGTCCTCAGAGATGCAAGTGCTTCCTCTTATACTTCAAATGCCCAATTGCTGCTTTAACAGTAAACTATTATATAGAACATCACCAATGTTTATGTTTATTCAATTCTAAGACCGCAATAGGGTCACTTTGACTCTCACCCTTCTTTCCTTGAGACTATGAAAGACTTAAGAATTTTACCAAAAAAAGAGGATGCTCTCACAAAAAGAGAACGAGAACGATACCTAAAAAGTGTTATTGATCGTCTACAGAGTTAGTTGGAGGGTAAACAGACATAGCTCCTCGTTTATCGCTCCCGAGCTTAACCCAAGGAAATGATGGAATAAGAGCTGCTAATTCCATCAGAAAGGGTATCGATCGGATAGTAGCGGTACTTGCAATTGAAGAGACAAATCCGCGAATAGGGTAAACAGCAGTGAACACAGATTCTTTTTATGATATTCTTCGATTACTTTTAATAAGATTATATAGTAGAGATAATTATTCTTTAATCAATATAGGATAAGAAACAAAACCCAATTATCAATTAGATTATATATTTCCGTGAAACATGATCTTTTGCCATGCCGACAGATATGCATGCATTCAAAATTATATTTATTTGCTCATTGTAATATGCATCCACAGAAAAAATTGACAATTCTTATTGGTTTTTAATCCTTTTAGAATTTATTAGATAATTTACGCTATAATTAAATATGAAATGATTAGCTGCTGTAGCCCGTCCACCATCGAACAAACAAGATAGAAATATTGCAAATAAGATTTTATAAATCAATCTATTCCATGTTTTTTTTGCACTTAGATATCCTCATTAAAGCTGTTTCCCATCTTTTTGAATTTACTCCATTGTGGATTTTTCTTATAAAATTTCCTTCGGTTGTAAGAAAGAAAGAAGAGAGCGAATATTGCAAACAGCACACCCCAAAAGGCACCCCATAAACTGATATGGTTCAATATGGTTGTGGGAGTGATCCTGTTGTTGGTAATCATTGGGGAAAGCTGGAAATTGAAGGCGACGGCATCGGTATTATTCGTGTTGTTATAGGTAACGACTGACATTTCTTCAAAAATTGTATCGACTTGCAGGCGTGTGCTTGTCTAGGTCGTCCATCTGAAGAAGTAGTCCGGCAATATTTCAGTTTTAATAACAGCAAAGTTGACATTGATGCGCTTATAATATCCTGGAATAGCAAAAAAATTGTAAAGCAAATAATTGTTACCGTTCGAAGCTGGTGCTTCCTTGGAAATAGAGGTTTCGTCAGGGATATTTTAGACAAAGAGAAAGAAACGACCAAAATTACTGAGATATTCCATGGTTCCATTGTCCTTGCAACTTGTTGAGTTATAGCAGAAGGACATTTTTAATCGTACATAGGTATTTATATCAGACGCATACAATAGTCCTTGAGCGTAGAGTGGATCTGTAGGCGTTCTCAATATATAGTAAAATTGTTTTGTTGAGTCGCTCATCCAGTCAAGCAACCCAAAGTTATAAGGAGCACCATTTTAATAGCGCACAAAGTCCCAGTTTATATTAGAATCAACTTCTACGCCCTGTGTTTTATTGAGAGATTGCCACTTGAAAGTGAACAGATCATCGTAGTTCTATGTATAGTTGAGGACGTCGCCAGACATGAAGGTCACAGCAAAATTAGGGAGCTGATAGATGGCTGAGTCAAGAGGAGTACGGTAAGATTGCTGAACGGGTGGATTGTTGATTAGAAATTGAACAAAATCGTATATGATATAAGTCAGAAAAATTGCAAAGAAGACAGCAGTGCCAATGAGGGACTGTTTTGTTGATACAGAGTCATCTTTGGGGACTGGAATGAAGGAGAAGATATCCACTTTCTTTAGACAGCGCAGAGCGATATTGGGTTGCGTTTCGGTAATAAAGGAATCCCTTGCGATATTGTGATAATGCGGTTCCGATGGCTATTATTAATTGAGGGCCTGCTTTTACATGAGTAGGATATCAGAATTATTGATTATACAAAACAATAAAATTTCAACAAAGAGTAATAAATTTAGTTAAATAAAATGGATAATTAAAATTACTGAATGATATCCGATGATATAATGGAGATTGATAAACAATGCTTGATATTAGGATTAAAATAACAGATGAATAGATGTCTGACATAACAGTTGTTGGAAGAGGTCACAATTTAATAATACTAATACATTGATCTCTAATGTATAATAAGTCAATTTCATCTGATTCATTTATTCATTTATCTCTAAATTATTAATTTATCATTGAATACCTTTAATATAGACCTGATATCATCAGGATATAATTAAAAAAATAATAAGGAAAAGATTAAGCAAAGAACATAGATCAAAATATCACTTTTTGGATCATAAATAATCTTCATCTTCTATGACATTTTTTACTCAATCTATATAATCCCGATATGAATAATTTCAACCTTCATGCCTCCTACACACAGATAATAGATACTGATTAAGATGATCAAACTGCCTCCTTCTCCCCTCATCTTATTCATCAGTTCAACCGAGAGTATAGCCTAATCTTTAAGGAAGTTCAAAAATTTCTTGAAGAAGTAATCATTCAATAACTTAGTGCAAAAACAGCATACAACGCTTCGTAAATATGCACAGTTTTGGAGTTAACTTTAACTTAACAAGAATACTGGGAACTCTTAGTCATGTCGAGCATACATTCAATCAAAGTCTTGAATAAAATAAAGAGTAAATATCAAATGATCCTAAAATGACAGCAAAACATAATTATGAGCTAACTTTCAATAAACTTATGCATCGCATGGGAGGTTTACTCACAGAAATCTTTGAATGCGAAAAATAGTTTAAAGAAGAATATTTTTTGGGGAAGCCTCATAAATAGAAACATGTTCAGGTAAAAACAGTCTCTCCACATATCTTGAGAGCTAATAGTATCAGGAGTTCCTCTCATAAATCAAGTCATTGTATGAAACTTTGGGAAGAGGAAGAGAAAGATCAAGCACGATAGGCAGAATTAAGATAAACGTTGAACTAAAGACTACAGTTGAAACTGAATAAGGTAGAAGATAAATGTAAGAGATAGTTTAGCACTACTTAGAATTTATATCGTCTCAATGAGAGAATAGACGATGTGATTATTCATATGAAAGCTAATCGAGAAAGAGAGTCCAAATTGATAGAACTGTTTAATCTCAACCGTATCAAAAGATTGCCTTTGCCTCAATCTGTGCCGAATCCTACGCCTTCAACCGATATTTCCATAAACTCAGACCAAGATGAAATAGATTAGTTTCTAGATAATTGTCGCAGTATCCATAAAGATTGTGATTCCTATACTTAAAAAAGCGGCAATCGTTAAGAAAGAAATTTCAAAAAAGTTCACAACACCTCGAACATTAATCATTGATATATTTGATATCTTGTTTTGGAAATCATTGTTTTTTATTCCTAATTTTGCAATGAATAGTGCCTTAAAAATTGTTATTTAGCCCAAATAAATGAAAATACATAATAGGGACCATTATTTAGATTTTATGAAATTCTATGTAAGTATAATTTCTGATAAGAACTGCTATAGTTTCTATATAAATCAGAAAGGAATTCAAACCGAATCAATAATAACATGATAAAGATCGATTTGTAACACAATCTTAGCAGCCTGCGCATTCCTGAGTTGCGCGTTGATCCTCAATCCACCATTCTCGCTCTCAAGGAAAACATTGAAAAGAGATATGGTTCCTAACCACCATACATTCGTCTTACTCTCAAGACTAAGAAAGGCGAAGTCATTACTCAGTTGGATTAAGAACTACGCACACTGGACTTCTATGGCGTCCAAACTGGCATGATTATCCAGGTCAACGACCTCAACCCTAACTCCATCCTTAAAGAAATTTAGAGCAATACACAAGTGGAAAAGTATGTTATGTCAGAGGAAACTTATGATCTGTTGCCTGATACCTTCAGAAAGTGGAAACATGCTTTTCTGTTGGAAAATCCCCAAGTCAAAAAATCACTCTCTGGGCAACCATAAATTTGTGATCCAGAGTATCTACACTCACTTGCCAATACCTTTAATGTTGGTATGCGTTGCCAACTTTAAAATGGAGCCAGAGGAGAGGTCAGCTATGTTGGTCAAGTCCCAGAATTAGGTTTTGGCTATTTCATAGGAATAAGACTTGACGAGGCTCAGGAGGGATTGGGTGATGGTACGCTCTCTGGCAACCACTACTTCTTCTGTGATATTGGCAGAGGCTACTTCGAAAGACCAAACAAAATAGAGGCAGGAGACTTTCCCCAGATTGAGGAAAGTGATGAGATATGATCATTAATTCTTAATTTAAAATACCTAATTTACAATAAATAGACAAACAAATCATTATAGGGCATCTCCTTCTTCACAAAAGACCAAATGATGCCCATAGTGACTTTTCGTGCATTTGGTGCTGCAATAACTAACTATCCCACACTTGCAGACATGTTTATCAAGTGTATTGCTATATAGTTTACCAATTTTATCTTGACACTCTGCAAATATTTTTCCACATCCACTACAAAAGCGAACTGATTATTTCTAGTAAAGATATACATATTAAATTGGTGAATTTTCGTTGTTCCAAGTTCCTTGAAAAACAAGTCCGATGCCTAGATGTGGGTATATGATTTCAACTGATTTTGGTGCCTTAGTTGATGGTTATCCAAAGTACATAACAGCTGCCTTGATGGTCCATCCTTGATGTATCCCCCAGCGAATTGTTCCTTAGAATGAAGCCATTTTGTTGGTTCTAAAATAAGCAAAAAATGTTTAAACCTTTCCCTTATTGAACTATATTTCGAATCCCCCCTTGAGACATCTAACATGCACTGACCCGCTAATATTAGCTTATGTAAATGGATGTTTATAGTATTTTAGTGCCTTTATCACCTCATTTTGAGTTGAAAACTCCCCAATGGGAATTTACATCTATCCTTCTAAAGTGGCATAAATCATGAAATATTAATAATATGAAAGATTCAAGTCTATTTTAGAGAAGATGCTTAAACTCCTTAGTTAAGCATAGGAGTGAGCAAACTATTATATTTGATCAAATTGATGCGGACATTGTGTTCAGTTGTAATTAAGGATTCCTCCAGTTTAAGTTTCAAAAAGCTGTTTTTTTTCTAAATCAAATTATTTTTACCCTTTACTTAAGATTCAGTTCAATATGATTCTGAAGATAGTCAGTGTGTCTAGATTTGCCAGCCAGGATTCGCTCCTTATAAATCTATTTGAGGCGTAATTTTGATCGCTCGTTCGCCTCCTGAATTCGGTTTACTATCTCTCGCTTTGCCTTTACATCTAGTGTTCTAGATTGCCTGATGTAACTTTCGTTCTCAAAATGCTTATGACGTAACTGCTTACCCTATTGTTCATTAAACTATTTAACTTGGCTCACTGATAAACTTGTTTTCACTCGCTCCCCTCTAACGCGGGATACATTTTATGTTATTACTCTTTCAGTTTGCAGTTAATTTAGCTTGACAATCTGCATAGACGAGACTGTACCTTGCGAAAATTATTTTTCTCTCGAGTAGAGGAGGCACGAGCTTCCATCAAATACTCGTATTTTTTTCTTGCAAGTTATAGAGTACGATTCTGCTTTTCCCTTTGTACCTTTAGATACTTCAGACGATTATTGATGATGAGAGTTTTTTCCTTCTAACGATGCCAAGCTTCCTCCACTTCAAAACGAGTAATTTTCCTCTTCCGAAAGTTTTTTTAATTGGGAAGATGAGTTGAGTGACTAGTCTTGGTGCGTTGTCCTATTTCTTAGACTTTGGAGGTGAGTTCTTGCCAATAGTTGTGTTATGTTTTAGGAACGCGTGTAGTAATCATTAATAATTCTCATTGTGAAGTCGACAAATTATCTGACTTATTGATGTCTTAGCCGTTACTTTAATCAAAGATCAATAATAAAAACAAGGTAGAATTAATTTTCACAGTAATATCATTGCCATTAAAATAAAATAATATGCTGGCTGAAAGGCAATAAAATAATATTGACAACAATTGAAACTTAAACATATTTTATCGAAGTGTAGGAGCATTGAAATAGATTTAATATATTTGGTTATCATCAGAATTGCATGATGGATGGTGAATGATGCAATAATAAATGTAAAATTTCCGCAAGATTAAGTAGCTTAACGATTCGAAAAAGGAGAAACAGTACGCGCGTACCGAGCTGCAGGTTAAACGAAAATCCTCGATTAAGGAGGCGAAAGTTGCTCCCTCCTTCAAGGAGTCTTCGATCTAAATATAAGCCAATGACTCGGCCTACTTCGTAATAAAAAATTTGGATAACAACAAGTTAGAAATATATAAAGATGAACAGCATATGGAAGAACAGTTGTTAAGCTGCATTGACGAGGTACCAGAAATTTAGGAACTGCTGCAACATATTTGGGACAAGTATCTTACCTCACTCTAGAAGGAAGAAGAATAGTTTTTGGAAGCCTGCTACCAGGGAGATGTCAAGCGAGTCAAAAGAGGTGTAGCCAATCAGAATCTGCACCCCATTGATCCGCGCCGAGCATTTACAGACGAAGGCAAGAATGGGATTCATCTCGCTACTATTAGTGGCAGTTACCGCAACATTTAAATCATTCGTGTTTTGGCAGATTATTAAGTCGACATAAATGGACACACTAAACAGGAACTGAGGACACCACTCATGCTTGGCGCCATACTCGGTAATGATGTAGCTGTAGAGGAACTATTGAAACTGAAGGCAGATATTAGTCTCCAGGATTACTAAGGTAATACTGCTCTACATCATGCCTGCATCTACAACCAAGAAAAAATAACAAAGATATTGCTCTAACATCACTGCCCTATAAACATTTAAAATAAAAAAGCATAAACTGCATTGGACTTAAGTAGTGCGGCTTTCCTTGCTTTAATTGCTCAATATCAGACAGTTTCCGAAGAAGTAGTTAAGCAGGCAGAGGTTCTCCTTTAAAGTCGATTGTAAATCGAAGAAAAGGCTGAAATGGAGACTGAGGAAGGTGGATGGAGTGGATTGAGCAAAGCCTAAAAAATGGGCCAGGTGGCTATAAAGGAAATAGGATTGAGTAGTTTCAAAAAGTTATCTCTTCTTGGTCGTGGGGCTTTTGGAGAGGTTTATCTAGCAGAAAATTAGCAAGATCTTCGTACCTATGCTGTGAAGGTGCTAGACAAGGCTTCCATAATGCGGCAAAATATATTGCGATATGCGATGACTGAACGAAAGATTTTATCAACAGTGAATCACCCCTTCATTGTAAAGCTGCGATTTGCTTTCCAAAGTCCGGACAAACTCTATCTTGTTATGGACTACTGCCCAGGAGGAGATTTATTAGCCATGATAAAAAAGCAAGGAGTTTTGCAATAAGAGATTTTGAGAAAATACATGGCTGAAATTGTGCTAGCTATATAGGCTCTGCATCGTGCAGAAATTATATACCGAGACCTCAAGCCTAGCAATATCATCATCGATTGTGATGGTCACGCGTGCCTCACTGATTTTGGACTGAGCAAGGAAGCCTCCCTTTCTCATTCTTTCTGCGGCAGCACTGCTTATCTTGCTCCAGAGATGCTATGGCGCAGAGGTCATACTAAAGTGCTGGATTGGTATCTTCTCGGAGTCGTTATTTATGAGTGCCTAACAGGTCGTCCACCTTTTTGGGATTCAAACAAAGAACAGCTATTGGCAAACATCAAAAGTGGAAGGTATAAACCTTTGGGTAGCGAATTTTCAAGAGAAGTGCGGGATCTGGTTGAAAAGGTAAAATATAAATAATATAGTTACTGCGATCAAACTCGACTAAAAGACTAGGAGTAAATGGTTCAAATGAAATAAAAGCTCATCCCTGGTTCAACATCCTTGACTGGACAGTTGTTGAGACAAGAGGACTGAAGATGCCCATGCCTGTGGAGAGTAAGGGAAAGCCAATAAAGCAATAATTCTTCGAGGATGTGGGGATAAATTCAGACAAGATAAAGGGATGGGACTACAACCCCAGCAAACAATTTTGATCTCATTAGAGGGATTTATGTCAATTATTTTAGTTTTGATTCGTTGGTTTTTTGTGTGTACTATCTCTCTGCTTATTTTTTGGTATAATATCAGAATATACAATTTAAATGGCCGAGTAGATCCCAGCTTCGTCTTACTCCACTATCTTTCACTGCAGCGAAAGTGGTTTCATCTGCATTTTGCGGCTTTTCTAAGGCCTAATTAGTGTGGGCATGTTCTATTTGTTTGCCCAAGGATACAAACAGATAGCCAATTAGCGCAACAATAAACTATCCAAGTAGGATCGTCAACTTTTCTTGTTGGCCATGTTTCAAACCTGTCTGCTTGCCCTGTATTATCTCGTCTTTGAGGAATTCTTTATGTTAGCCAGTATTCGTAACTTGTTAATTTGGATAGGAACCAACGTTCTGCACATTTTCTGCCTGTTAAACTGGGATGACGAAAAGTCAGTAAACCTTGCCGGATATGGCGCAAATGTCCTACATGTAATAAACTTTTTATTGTGGTTTGTGATATCGCTGGGAGATGGTAGCTCGCTTGTCAACACTGATTTTAATCTGGGCTACAACTGCATGATAATAGATTGGATGGTCATGAGTGGAATACTCCTAACAATTTACTGCTTTGTCGCACTCTTGGGCTTTTTCAAAATGGATCGCCTCACCTTCGAATTGCAGCAGTTGTAAAGCCAAGAAAATAATCAGGACCAGCGGAAAATAAACTCAATGCGGCAAGAAAAACTTAATATAACTCTTTTGGCAGGCAGTGGGCTACTTGGGGCAGTAATAATGTTCGGATGGGACTTCTTGGCTTTTAACAACTCTTCAGATCGTCTCAGTTGCGAGCACCTTTTTTCTGGAGACACTGTCTTCCGCAACTTGCTCTGTTTTATCCTGAAGCTGATTTCAATGCAAATGAATCCATGCACAATTTACTACATTATGTACTACAGTCGAAAAGAACAGTTCATCTAAGCAGACGATCCTGCCAAGGCACTGGTGGGCGACTACGACATCAACTACTTCGATGATGGTGCGAGTGATATGAATCGTACGGTTTCGAGCAGGAGGAGTCAGTCGAGAGCAAATCTCGTTTCTGGGCGATAAAACGTGAGTGAGTATCGTTGAAAATCATGGTTTGCCATTTATAGTAATAACAATATATGAGTATTATATTTAATCAATGTTATCCAGCATGACTTGGGGCTTTTGAACCTTAAGATTCGTCGTCTGCATCTGCTATAGGAGTTGAATCTTTAAGAAAATAATAACGAGATAAAACCCTAACAAGAAGAAATAGAAGAAAGCATGCAGTCAATACTAATAGAACAATGATTATCCAATTGAATGATAGTTTGGAATTATCCCCTTTGATGCTTCCCGAAGTCTAAACAGAGTTATTTTTTAATTATTTATTGGATCCAGACTGAATCGCTTGAGGAATTTATCCCTAGAGCGTTGTATTGCCTTTTGATAAAGAGATATCGTTTATCTATTTTGCTGGTTCAATCTTTAATTCAGCAATACCCTTTGTCCTCATTTCTAGAATGTCCTGCAAACTCTCATATTGCCATCCTTTACTTCTTTCTGTTAATAATTTATTAAAAAATCTGAGTGGATTGTACCCTAATATCCCAGAAATATCGTTAACGCACTTATCTCTGAGTGGAAATACTCCTTTCACTTTTGATTGCCCAATCTTCGGATCTGTATTTTTATAACTTGCCTATGTTGGATTATACACTGGAAGTAATTCTGGGTAGAAATGTTGTGCAAGGGCAAAGAAAAAGATATCGTCACAGTTATTGACAGTACGAACTATTTTTCTGAGTTATGACACCTCAGGTAAAAGCAAGTAGTATATTTAGAGGTAGTGTCGATCGATGAAAGCAGCTCCAGGTTCGGCAATAGTGAAGTATGTTGCGTTTTTGTGACCCTGATAAGAAAATTCAGGTTTTTTTTTCATCCGATTGTAGGCGAAAGCTCGAACCTAATTTGCTACAATTGGTTTTATTGTATTTCCTTTTTCCTAATTGTAGCGAGCGAAAGTTTTCTTAAAGGTCTCACAATCAACAATAATGTCATCATCAAGGGAATATAGAACTTTTGCTTTGGATTATTTTGGCAGGCGATAGCGGTGGTCCATGGAGTTGAAAGTTGTCCTGTAGAAATAAACTGGTATTTTCCAATATTATTGGCGCGTGTAGATGCCGGCTTCAGTTGGGCTTTACTCGTTGTTCCATACAATATTTATCTCCTCAATAAGATCCGCATAGCACTGTACTTCAGTATAGCGCTTTAGGTATTAAATGATGATAGAATAGTCTCCTAGACGCGAATGTGTTACTGTCAGCAAACCAAATCTGTGTTAGATTAAGATACTTCTAAAACTTGACAGTTGCATCTTGAGAAATAATTGTCGACCAAAAAAATAGGAAAATGGTGACAATCTTAATCATTCAAATTGTCGCGATAATTTGCAATTATAATATTTAAAAATAGTTTAAAGTCTGATTTCGACTGTTTCGAATAAACTTGTCATACCTCTCTCTGCTTGTGAGATTTTATTGTATGTCTTACAAAAATTGATAAGTTACGCTACTAACATGATTCTAAATATATACGCAAATTAATATTCTATACGTTCATCATATCAAAAGAAAATCATAAGTTTACTTGATTTTAGTCAATTTTTTCTCTTATATTTATTACTTAACCAGCTCCCTTGAAGATAATCAAGGAAGTGACAGCCGCACTCCTCATTTCGATAAGTTGGGAGCTCCTAAAACTGGACTGAGTCATTTATGCGTCCTTCTATTGATGGAAGACCATCCTTGAGATACTTAGGAGTGCCATTAAGAATAAAACTACTGGATTACCAATATTATAGATTATTCGTATCTTCTGGATGAAGAGGGTGGGCTTATTGATTAACTTTGGCTTTGCTCAGACCTTTCCGTGAAATGATTTTCTTTGGCAAATTTTATGAAGAAAGAGGTCTTTTTGTAAAGTAATTCTATTTATCATTTAAATTGGCCATATTTTTAACCCTCTGTGTTATTAACTGAGAAGAAAAATAAGCTTTATCAATTTCCTCCAAATCTAACTTTCCTTTTTTGTTCCTAGTATTGCCATATAATAGTTCTTCTTGATTTTATTCATAGAGAGGATCAAGGCTTTCATTCGAGGGTGTTTATTTCAAAATGATTGCGATGTTTTTTGATTTGCTGATTCTGTCATCATCATATTGATAATTTTTTGAGAGTGCAGAGAATTAGGTTTTATTGTTTTGCCTTGTGCCTTGCTTGTATTGATTAAAGATAAGGTTATTCTTTTTTAACAGATGATCACTTTATGTGAGACTCATCTGAATCCTTGTACTCTCGTTTATGGTTCCAGTCATACTATCTATTTTGCTGCATTTAATTTACTACCTTTCAGTCGTATAATGGCTTGTCTTCTTCGTGTATGCTCTCGATACTTTTTTTACTCCTCGTTCCACATCATCGATTATCTAATTAATTTAATGTTTTTTGAGTGTGGCTAAATCCCCATAATCTGGAAATACATTAAATGGAAAGCTTAAATACTCGCAGTGGCACATGAGGTTCAGCAGTTTTATGTAATTATTTCTATTGTTCTTCCAAAGTTTGTTTACTCGAATATTATCCAGTCTCTACAACCATTTCATCAATCGTATTCGTATATGCTTGCTCGTTGAGTTGAAAAAAGGGCTGCTGGTTATTTATTGACGGATTAAAAAGTATTATTGGTCCAAGTTGCAGAACATTTCCTCGATGATGGGAGGTAATTAGTGGGTAAAGGAGTGGTGGGATAACAAAGGCGGGTTGGGATTGTTTATTTCGGTTATGGTCTGCTCCATAGGGCACAGACTTTAACAGCAAGTTATATTATATTTACACTTGATAATATAATCAATAATTTTGAGTTCAATCAATATACCATGAATTTGCCAAAGACATAATTTATCCTAAATATCGTAGACTATTCTAATTTAACCTTCAACAATGATTTGGCAATATTTTAGTCTTTCCTTTCTCCTCGTGTACGATTTTGTATTTAATTTTTAGATTTTTATGTTTACAATCATGAATTCCTTCGAAAGAAGATATTTATCGAAAGATCAGAAGATATCAGATATTTTGATAAGCTATCTTTTGATATAATATTTATAAATGAAAACTTACAAAGGCTTATAATTCTAAATCTTAATAATGGGAAATTGTATGAATTAACAAAGAGTATACAAAAGGCGGGCTTTACCTCAACCCGTTTGCAAACCTAAGCGCGTTGTTGTTATTACTCATTCAGCGCCAGTTATTTAGTCATCTAGTTTGTCCAAGCCTATTGAAGATTTGTTCAAAACATTTAGTGATGGTATTGTACCTTCTGAACATTAAACACTCCCTCTTCAAGAAGGTAATATTAATAATAAATGTTGTGATGCTAAATCAACTTTATAGACTGAATAAAACGGGGAAATGGTTAGGACTTATAACGATATGAAAGTTGAAAACTGCAAGCCAAAAATATCTCTTGAGGAAATAACTTCCTTCAAATAATACCAAAATAACAGTTCAAAGACTATTCCACAAAAATGACAAATTTCATCTTGATTTTTTTCGTTTCTATTTATTTTTATTCTTTTTTAAGAAGGAAAAATTAGCATTAGACAGTAGTATAAATTATCCTCATTGATAACTATTTATGGGTGTTTCAGGTTTATTTCTTAGACTATGATGTGTTGATTTCATACAAATACTAGGAATATGTTTAAGAATCAAATATAGCTAAGCTGTTCCAGTAAATCATTAAATGTGAAGCAAGAGTAAAATAATATCTATAATTTCAATTGCAAAGATAATAGGGAATGAGAGTTATGTAGTCACCATTCTAATTTAATGAGAGTAATTCTTAAAAGCAAGAATATAACTCAATTATCTTCACCATTCTATCCGAAAATGATATTGTAAATGTTATAAATTGACTTAATTTCATACATGATAACATTCTCAAAAAATAATGACTATGACCCACAAAAATATTATCTTTGTCATTGCCACATTAGAGATTAGTCATACAATTAATTTATTTGAAATGCAATACCACCTCTTGGTGGATTTATTTGCCAAATTTAATTCATTCAAGAGATAATATTTCAATTTCATAAATGCTGATAGACAATCAGTTCATAAAGGGGAATCTTTCTTTATAGCTTTTCGATATTTCAGTCGACAGCTACACTTTCAAACCTAACTCCGCTTTCTTCTGGTTGTAATCAGTGAGAGTTGGTTTTATATAGACCCGACAAGCCATCACTGCAGCAATGGATAGTCTTAAATTTCTTATCTTGAGATAATGCGCTGCTCTATAAAGATTGTCGATTTCCTTTGGATTAAGTTTGCCAATAATATTGCTGAGTCCCTTTCCGATGACGTCCTCCAGCACGTTGGTCGTAACTTTTGGTGGTTCTTTGATGTCATATCCGAGTTCAGCAAGTATTTGTAGAATGAACTCGAATGTTTTTTGATTAATGCTGGCAATTTTGATCTAGATCATAAAATAGATACTCCTCCTTGCTCGATGACCATTGCTTCTTGCACGAATATCATCAGTTTTTCTTGACTTTAATTAATTTCATAGTCTTTACCGTCGACATTGACAATTATCATATCTAAATATTATGAAATCATAAGACTCAATTCAACCTAAATCCCTATTAATATATAAATATGTTTATTGCTTATTCTGTGGATTTTTCCGTCAATTAATATGATAGAGTTAAGGAAGAGTTCTAAGAATTAATTATCTTTCTCAAAATTATTTATATTTGCAAAGTAAACAAAATATAAATCTACTATTTACAAAATGGTTTAATTATCAGCCTCTTTTTCGATTATTTCTCTTTAACTTGATCTAAAAACAATTCATCAAATAACAATCAATTGCAAAAGAATAATCATCATAAATTAAAATTATACTAATCAATTAAAACCCCAATTATTGATATTTTCAGGATTATATGGGGCGTCAACCGCTAATATCCAAGTAAAAGTTTAGTGTGCTTCTAATCGAACAGACCACTTTTTATCAGTTAGTGGAGTACCCTTATATTCATCGATTTCGATATCAATTTTATTACTATAGTTTTCCTCCTTATTGTGTGATGTAAGCAGAGCCAGATGGTTCAATTGAACTTTAGAAAGGTCAACAGTTGCAGTGCTATCTTTATCGCTTATATTCTCTACAGTCAATATGATTAGATTGCTTTCATAATGATATAGAAAATAATGGGCAATTGATTTGTTTATTTAAGTTCTTTTGCCTTCTTTAAGGCTAATAGTTTTAAAGCTTTGATTTATCAAATTTGGAATTTTGTCAGTGTAAACCCTCTAGAATTATATTTTTTCAGATCCATAAAAAGTTAAATTATAGCATTGCTATTTATTTATCCAGTTAGCTGCACAAAAAACAACATAATTTCCAGGGTTAAGAATTACCTAAAGATCCAAATTGCGGGAGCTCTCGGAGAAAGCTAAATTATGAGAGTTTTACATGCGTTAACCAAAGTGCTTTGCTCCTCCGATTCCACCTTATGGATAATTAAATGAAAAGGTGAATACTCATATCCACCAGCTGAAGGAAAGAGCCTCTGATCCCACTGACTGACTGTCAGATATCCATGAGTATCCTTGGTAATCTTAAAATTATAAGAAGAATAAAAACTTAATTTGTGGCATGACTGAATGGTACTTGTGAAGTAAGTGGGATTGAGGTGAGCAATAATGATGTGACTAATGAAATCTTTGGTTTGAGTTGGACTCAACTAAAAAATGCCCTCGTTTTTGAAATTAACCTTAGATTTCTCTTCTAGTGTTCCCCAACTATTTCTTAATTACAAATTTCCTTTTGAAGTCAAATTTATTACATTGTAGGAATAATTTGGATTGATTCCTAAGGTGGAAATTTTTTAGGTTGGAACTGCTAGGATAACCTTACCAGCAGCAATTTCTTTCTTTATGAGGGTGCTCAATTAGGGATTGTCCCTTAATAATGAAATTAATACACTGAATATTTGGTTACTGGCGCTCCAGTCAAATCGCGAAGATAATATTATCGAGGCTGAACTTTGGAGAAAGTATCATATCCACCAAATGATTTAGCATAGGCTTTCTCAATAAGAGCTAACGAGAGTTCAAATTAGGCATCTGCATGACTCAGTACTCCAACATTTTAACTTGACATGAAAGGAAGCAAACTATCGACGGGAATATATCTCCAAACTGAGTTTATAAAAAGACGGATGAGATAAAATCCGTTATTGTTAAATTTTTGATCTTAGATTAATCGTTTTATATTGATTTAAGATTCGCATAAACTGCTAAGAGTGCTGAGAAAGTGAGTAGAACTTAGCATTCCAAGACAAAGATCGTTAGGATCGATGTATTTTCCAAATACTACTGTTTTTGATAATTACGAAGGCTTTTTCCACACTGAAGCAACACTTTTATGCTTTCCTCCAATGGACAGTGAACTTGGAGGAAATATAAAATCTGAAAAATTATATTAATTTAATTTTTTTTGTCTGGTCCTATCGGTTTCACAAAATCTGACCACATCAAATGCGAAATGACGATTTACATTTTCTTCTGCAAAATTGTGGTCTTCTGCTATCTTTTTTAATTTCCTGATGTATCCAGGTCGATTAAAGGCCATCTTGATGGGATAAGGATAAATATTATCTAAGACTTTTGGCTCTTCGTATCGAACTGGTTGAGCTGGAGGGGGTTATTTATTGAATTACTGAGGTTTTATACCGTCCAAAAGAGACATATCTTAATTGTGATTAATTGATTTCTATCCGAAAGCAGCATTATTATTTGTTTTTTCAAGTGTCGATCCAAGCTGAGTTTCTTTGCTTATTTCTGTCGACTTTAAGTTACTTTCTCCTGGTTTATGATTATTTTTTACAATCATTGATTCTTCCTCTTGAAATTTATTGTACAGTTTAGTTGGTTTAATGGAATTGGCATTTAATGTTAACCTTGTGATTGAGGAGTCATAAATATTTTCTGCTCTTTCTTTTGATGATTCAATTGAAATTGTGTTTGTTTTTGTTAAAGCAATTGGCTTTACAGGGGTGATTGGCTTTCCAGTTGGCAAGATCACCTTCGGTTGGACCATTGTTTTGGAAGATGATTTGAGTTGTTCGTTATTCCTTAATTCAGTGGCAGTATATTAAATGGTCGATTTTTTCGTGACGGGAGGAGCTCCAAAAAGCAGAGAATCAAGCCCTTTTTAAAATTTTCCTTTTTTTCTATTTGGATCAAGAGCTAGGTTAACTAACTATTACTTTGATACTGATCTACATGTTTGACCTCATCGTCGTCTATATATAATCCTTTTCTCATTATTTTAATATTATAAAATTATCATATTCCCTTGAATCAGAAATAAATAACAAATATAATTCCAGCTCATCCCATTTAATGGCTAAAGAACACGCTCAAGTGCCAATATGAAAAATGAATTTTTAAAAAATTAATCCTTAATTTCAAATCAACAATATAATTTGGAATTTATGATAACGAGGTCTCCATAGTAAGAAAGGAAACAGCCTTTGAATATTTTTGATGCTCACTTTCGCTCAATGGCTAATCTCTATCATGCTACAACCAATCCCAATGGCTACGTGAACTTTGGGTGCTCCAACAATCTTTGGGTAATGCAAAACGTGTTACCGTATCTACCACCCTATATGACCTTATAAAACATCCATTACCCGCATTTAAAAAGTTCACTGAAACTTAATCAAATATTGGCTGAGAGTACACAAGATTACTCAGTTGAGGAGACTTTTGCTGTCAACAATTTGCTCGCGTTGTTGGACGTTTTTTCAGCCTAAAAAAATATCTCCATCTAAGGAGAGTTTCCTGACTTAGACATTGTCTTGGAGCATGCCAAAGCCAAATTAGTTCCTTAAGAATAATCTCAATGCCATATAGTTTTTACCAGCTAAACTATCTCTCCAGAAAAATACTTAAAAGGCGATCAAATCAAAAATAAGCCAATTTTGATTGTTGTGAAGAGCAGCAAGTAAATTGTTCCCACCATAAATCCAAATATTTTCTTTGCTTATGAAAACTATTATCCGCAAGGGTTTGTCATTGCAGCTTGCCATGGCAAAAATAGAGCCTTGCTGAATAAACAAACTAGAGAAAGATTATAAGCTGTGCCACGTTTCAACCCTAATATCAGCCACAATTGAACACAGTCATTTTAAAGGCCTAAGTGCTGATGATGAAGCCTATATTTCTAAAATAAATGGAAAAGAAGATTATCTAAAAAGCTACCTAAAAATGATATAAAAGGACAGTGAAGGAGCCAAAATATCAGAAGATAACATCTTCTTTGGGAAAGGAGCCCTTTCTTGTACAGCTGACTTCATGATGACAGTTTTTAGCAAGGGAGATATTGTTTCCTCAGACTATCCGTTTTATAATAATTTTTAAATGTCATTACACAGGGTAGGAATAACTTTTGATTTAAATAGTATCTTAAAAGGTACCCTTTATCAGAGAATTAAGGCTTCTTTTGAAAGAGGAAGCAAAGGATATATAATTGTTAATCCTCATAATCCGACTGGACTCATTGCTGATCGTTAATAAATTCTTAAGATTTGCGAGTGGGCAAAGAATGAACCAAATTTCCATCTAATTTTTGATGAAATTTATATAAATTCAGTCTATGACAGCAAGAATATTGTACAATCAGCAATCTCATATGCAAATGTATTCCCAAATATTCATGTTATTCGTGGATTTTCTAAAGATTATGGACTAGGAGGCTTAAAACTTGGTTTACTTGTTTCCTGCAATTAGAAAGTTAAAATGATCCTTATAAAATGGAAAAAGTTGACCGAACCTCAATAATTTCTCATCAAAACAATCTCTTGCCTCTTAGATATCAGTGACTACGGTCAGGATATTTATAAATATTGCCAAGAGGGTATTCAAAAAGCCTCCGACTTGACAAGTTAGTTACTCACTAAGTATAATATCGAGCATATAAAACCTCAAGGCGGTTGCTTTTTAATGTTAAATTTACCAAATACATTTAAAAGCATCCATAAATCAATGAAACGGATATGTGGCACAAAGTATTCTACGAGTATAAAGTCAATATCACACCTGGAAACCTTTACAAGGTCAAGGAATTGAGCTACTTTAGGATGTGTCACATCATGGAAGAAGATTTCATTAAGGAGGGACTTCGGAGACTGCATAATTTTATCAATGACGAGCCTGCTTTTGAGTGATTCTACATAGCTCAAATGTATTATAGTTATAAAAAATATATTTATGAACCGTTATCAGTGCGGAATAACTTGATTAAATATTCTTAGAATATATACAAAATATAGAAGAAATGCAAATCGATAATTTTTTAACCCAGCTCAGAGAGATCTGCCTTGAGGATTACTAGAAATAAAACCAAATCCTATCGCAAGCATGCAACAAAAAGCGATCAACCAAAGCTGAGCGGTTGGCAGTTCCATTTGCTGAACAAGTTATCTTGAAGAAGTTTCATAAAAAAATAACTTTCAAGATCTAATCTGAGGATCAACCGAGCCAGTATACCGCGAATATCACAAATTAGGAACTACTATAGTGTAAGAAGAGATCGTGCAATCATTCAAACACTCTAAAGATCTCAAACAGTTCTGTGATTAAGAAATTGGAGAAGAAATATTCTTAGATTCCTTTGTCGGTGGCATTTCCTCTTGATTTTGCGGAAAGGATAAAACTTATCAAAGCCCTCAGATGAAGTGTTTGAAATGATGATTCAATAAATAGATAATTTATCATAAAATCCTTAGATTTATTTCCAACTCATGATTTTACTATAGAAGTGATTTTTTCAAAATCAAAACAATAAAAAATAGAAAATGAAACAAATATCACTTAAAGTGAATATATATTTTCATTTGTGATTTCACCATTTAGTTAACATTTTAAGAATGATTTTTATTCATCTGTGAATAGACACAACATCAGAAGTGATAAATATTTGTAATTTTGGACATTGAACATATTCAAAACTGATTTTTTTATTATTAAATAAATAAATGCTTTATATTTGATACCTCATTAAATTATGAAAAGAGGATTGATCAAATTTATAGAAAATAAATAGAAGATATATAAATGATATGAAGGATCAAATATTTATGGAAATAGATGAAGACCATACACCAATTGTTAATAGCTCTTTATCCTTAGGCTGCAGATTGTTGTTTCCTAGTTTATTGATTTATTACGTAAATCTAATTGACTAAGTTTAGACCAGTTGGCATTCTTCAAATGCTAGCAACCTTCGTTTCCTATTGAATTCTCCCCTAAATTATTGATTTATTACTTAAATTTAATGAGCTAAGGTTAGGCCAATTGGCACTTTTCAAATGTTAACAACCTTAATTTCCGATTCCATTAAAATCTAACTTATTGATTTAATACATAGATTTAATTGACAAAGATTGGGCCAATTAGCACTCCTCAAGTGTTGACAGCCTTTGACTTTTACTGAATTACAATCTAATTGATTTGATTTGTTACTGAGATTTAATAAACTAAGATTGGGCCAATTGGCACTCACCAAATATCCACAACCTTCGCTTCCTATTGAATTAGAATCTAATTTATTGATTTATTACTTAAATCTAATTCAGTAAGATTGGGCCAATTCGCGCTTTTCAAATGCTGGCAGCCTTAGCTTCCTATTTCATTAAGCCCTAACTTATTGATTTATTACATAGATG
>Ga0302185_10000362_pt1 | contig 35970 bp, 30 predicted proteins | sample II_Bog_E1_1_FD_200231 | JGI IMG/M metagenome (GOLD analysis project Ga0302185, IMG submission 200231) | Peat permafrost microbial communities from Stordalen Mire near Abisko, Sweden - II_Bog_E1_2 | ecosystem: Environmental > Terrestrial > Soil > Wetlands > Peat | place: Sweden: Abisko... | reverse complement strand
CTCTCCTCTGTGATATTATCTACACTTTGTTACGAACCGTGTTCTCACAGTGCTCCACCACAAAACTATCAAAATTTGACGGTCGTTTCTCCTCCCCAAAAGCAGCTGGAATGTTATCCTATGACCGATTTAGTAAAGTCATAAAGTTCTTTTTGAGAGTAGATAGATGATCGACAAACTTATTGCTAGTCTATTTGAAGTACTCTAACTAAGTATTGAAGTCCCCTTCCTCAAGTGACCGAGTGATTTCCGCCTGATCATCAAGGTGCGCCTTCTGATAAGAGTCCAGCATTGCAAAGATAAGCTCTGGCAATTTCTTAATAATCTATCTATTGTCGCTGACGATATGCTGTGGTTGTCGTTCCTCCTCTCCAATCATAATAACAGTGAAAATCAATATTAAGGATGGTGGCAATTATAGACTGAATTAATGCAGATGGAATAATTATGAAAGTTTATTGTTAGTTATGGATCAATAATAATGAGCGAGTTCGGCGGCCTTGATGAAGTCCACGAAGTTACCCTGGCATAGGGTGAACATATATTGTGGATTCTTACGCTGGATCTCATCTGCTTGCCAATATCCAGTGAGGATGTTGTAGCGGGCTGCCATCCAGAATTACTACGGGGTTAGATTGGGCACTCGATGCTAATATTCTGTGTTAAAATAAAAGTACCAACGGGAAGCATAATCTTCTTAATATCGAAGTGATGCTTATAGAGAACGCCAATACTGCTCGCCACTACTTTTAAACCACGTTTTAGCTTGTGTCCGTCCAAATTAACAAAGTACCGACAGTGAGCGAGATGATAAGGGGGAATTGCTCCAAACAAATGACTGTCGTTATAGTATTTGTAGTTGCGGTAGACAGTCCTTCGGTAAAGCCAAGAAAAGTCATCAACCACCTCCAGGATCAACTTATCGCTTTCATAAACTTGACGTAGCATCTCTGCCATCGCACAGGTTGAGTAGACTGGATTCTTCAGTCCTGCCTATAAGATATCTAGCACTGTTTTTGGTTCAGGACAAACGTCAGGCAATCTCCATTTGGGCCTAGTATCGATTTCCATCTCTATGCGCTCCTCATATTTTTTATTAATATCATTGAAGTAGGTCTGCCTGTCATGATAGTAGATATTCGGCACTGGCGAGTACTCATCCTCATGTGTACCGGTGAGATCTATCTTGCCGTATAACTTCATATCGACGAGCATCTCCGACAAGATGTGCTGGTTGGTTGTCTTGAACTAATCCAACCATTCCATCACGTGCTCTTCCACCACAAACAACCCATTGAACATTTTGACTGGTTTGGCTTAACGGTCTTGAGTCCATTTCATCACGTTGTTTATGTTAATAACGATCCAATTATTTTTGAAGGCGTACATCGCCGCGTAGGCTAAAATCATTGATTTACCAGTTCCACCCAGTCCACCCATGAAGATACTTTTGCAGGAGGGAGTGGTGTAGTTGAAACTAGCGAAGTAAGGCATCTGTTTGTATATCTTAAGAGGGGGACTAGTAGGCAGTTACTTGAACCGCTTGGTGAAGTCCTCCGCGGAGGGGTCGATCTCAATCTCCATCACCTTCTCAATAGCCTGATCAGCCATCGCGAAAATGTCATCAATCAAATGGATATTTTGCAGAAGTGAGTTGACCAGCGTATCGCAGATGACTGAACTGCCCCAAATTCTCATATAGGTCTACTTCCCTTTAAATGCCTTGACCTTACTGTATATATAATTGGACACTTCCTGGAAAAGAATAGGGTAGCGTGTCTCATTGTTAATCCACTCTGAACGTTCCTCGGGGGTGAGACTATAAATGTATTACCAATCGACTGGCTGTGCGTTTTGCAGTAGTTTCATGACGTTACTGATGCCAATCGACTCCTTCCTGATCATGATCGAAAACTTTTCAGTGACCTCATACTCCCTTTCAAAGATACCAAAAGCTTTGTTCTTAAAAACTGTTCGGAAATCCTCATTACTAAAGATGATGTAAGAACCCACATCGTAGTAACTGTGTTCGTTAATGCTTTTCAGGATAGTGGGGTTGATAATCATAATCACCTCCTCCTGCGAGGTCTAAGGCAGAATCTTGTAGCTCTTTATCTCGTCCTACTCGTAGAAACGCAGACGATACAATCTTCGCAGGTAGGCGGAGATGAGTTACTTGCGCATTAGGGGACTCTCCAGTTTGGTCAAGTTCTTCTTGAGCAGCTCGATCTCCACTGACTCCTCGATTTTGGGCAGGATGTTGGTCATGTATTTTTTGAAGGAATCGACGGGTTGGTACTTCCTCTGCGAGGTCGCGAGGGGGACTGACTTGCCCGCCAGTCTGTTCTTGACCACTAGCTCAATGAAGCCTGATTTCATGTTTATAATTTTAATTCAAGTTGATGGATTCATAATAACTCGGAAGGGCAAATATTATTGGAGATTAAAGGTTGCAGCTGAGTTAATAATCAAATCGAACTGTCTCTTTGAATGAACGGCAGTGGCAATTGACTTTTAAGTGACTAGTTGAAGAATTACTCCTCTCCCATCTCTTCCTCCTTTTCCTCCTCAAGCGGTAACGTACTGCCGCTTTTGCTCTTCCTCTTACGGCTGGCATCTTTGCGATTTTGTATGATCTGTTTGAACATTATTATCTTATCAGCCAATCTTCTTTTCCCATCATCCCGTATCATCTCCCTAATCTCCTCATTCGGTCTTTTTATCATCAGCGCCCGATACTTTCTCCAAATTGAGTTATCAGTCTTCTTCGCGAAATTGGGCAACTTCGCAATATCCTTCCAACAATAGTTATACTCCGAAGCCACCTCCAGCAGTCTCGCCTCCATTTCCTCAGTCCAAATGTCTTTGCCGATTGATGGGTCCAGTATGTTGCAGAAACGCTATCGCACTTGCAGCTCACTTTTTATTTTCATTCTCTCAGACACTTTCGACCATGATTTCAATCCGAAATGTTCGACTAAGACGAGCAATGTTAAACTTTGCCGAACTGTCCAACGCCCAGCCGTTAGTGACGGGTTTAGGTGGTTGTTGAACTAGTAGTAGACCTCCTCGAAGCTGCGCGGCTATAAATATTGTATTATCTTCTCCCAATTATCGTAGTATTTCTTGTGAACCTCAATTAGAACGTTAAACTCCTTTTAGCTATAGGCACGTTTGATTTGTTTCTGCCGATTGAGATCCACCCATACCCGATACACCTCTAACCCCGTCTTATAATGAGCTGTCTGAGCTAATTATTAAAATTTGATCATCAGTGGATCTTTGGGTAATTCTGCAAAGTTTATTGCTTTTCGTTTCGGTACGGGTATGTTGTCATCTTCCAGTTTCTTAATGAATTCGCAATCATCATCACCTATGTTCTTGATAGCTTCCTGCTCTTCGATGACTTTCAGCTGCTTCCGGTAGGAGAGAGGGGCGTTGCGCTAGAACTTAAGGTAACTCATGAGGCCTGAAGCGGGTGGAAATTCGGTTTTGAGGCGATAGGTGCTGACAAATTCTTACAGGCCATGCATGCGACTATTGATGACATCTCTCATTTCTATATGCCGAGACCTATACTCTTGAGTTGTTCTTGATTTTGGCGATTGAGCTACAACATTCTGATGAGTTAGCTCAACTTGGGAGACTATTCTCGGAAGTGCTTCTAATCGAGGTCCATTTGATCGCATATTATGGGTTTCGTCATTAAGAGAATAATAAATATAAAAACAGAGGGAATTAATATTTGAAGGCGATTGCAAGATTGAATCACGAGATGGTTGAGACCATCTCTTGCCAAAAAATACAATTACGTTTAAATTAATTCAATAGGAGATAATAAATGGTTTAAAACCATATGAAATCCTAATCGTTCATATACTACTAAATATTTATTAATGGAATGATGTTTTATGAGATGATGACAACAATCAATAAGCTGAGAGGTAAAGTATGTCGATGAGGGCATGCCACGCTGTGTGACCACACAATAATGGAACCGTAGTACTTTTACCAACTTGCTTCATGCCTAAATTCTGAGCTGCATATGACCATCCTCCAAAAGACACGTAATCATCAAATGACTGAACTGAATTCACATTTCCAGTGCTGTCATAATCGGCATACCAGAGCTGTGCACCAGTATCTCCTGCAAAAGTACTACAGGTGCTTCCAAAGAATGAATTCCAAATATTAGCGGTAGTAAATACGCCAGGACTCCAAAAATCACCAATATTATTAATTGCATTGGCTGCTTCTGTTAAGAAATTACAGTTATCTGAATGACTGTAGCCCTCCCATGAGCAGTCTGGATTGCTGCTTGGCTCAACTTTAATATAGAATTCTTTAACAAAAAAAGCTGATGGATTGCCTGATAGTGGATTAATAATTCCATTTATCACTTCATTTATCTGAGAGGTGGCATTAATTTCGCGGCATATTTACACATAGATGTCAGTGCCATAATAAGCAGCCCAGGCATTTTAAATTGTTTGGATAGCATATGGGTCTATTCCTGCAGGTGAGTGAGAGTTTTGATATGCCCGAATTATGGCATATTGGTTCGAATTAGGTTCACTGGAGTAAAGACAGTTAAAGGCACCTGTAGTGAAAGGACCAACAACTGCAAAGCCAATAGTACTATAGGAGGACCAAACAAGTATCCCCACAGTCAATAGAAACAAGTTAAAGTTCTTCATTTAGAAATTATTATATTGGATCTTTTCCTGTTTGGACTTATAGAACATTTTCTAAACGACAGTTTAAACAAAATACATAATAATTACTACTTTGCTTGAGCCCCAAAAGGTGCCGAAAGGCCACATAACTTCATGCAAATGTTGAAACCTGCAATAATAGATATAATTCTATTCTAATGCCCATTGCTGGCATTACAAAAATAATACTTTTCAAGTTTCACAGCTATACACGAGTGATAATAGTTTCATAGAACTCACTTTTGGTTGATAGGAATGATTTTTCTCCATTTTTTGTAAAAAAGATGATTCGTAGTAAAAATAAAAAATCGATTCGGATGACTTCAAATTGATGGATTTAGCAAAGGTGTCAGTTTAGAATAAGTTTAAGGCAGATTACTATGCTATTTTATTTTTAAGTCAAATCATAAAAATTTTTATATTTTTTTCTTCAATAAAACGAACTGCAAATAACAACTAAAAGAATACATCAAATATATTAATAATAAATTTATGATATTTTTACATTTACGACCAGCTCGATCAAAGATAAATAGCAAACCTTAAAAATTTATTTTAATTACTCACTCTGATATAGCTTCTACAATAAAAATCAAATAGGCTCGCTATCTTCACAAGTTTGAAGATAAACAGAAAGCTGAAGATGCCCAGTGGGAGAGATCGTATGCCAAGATTTTGAATTTGCCAGAGTTCAATACCCTGAATGAATCTTTTTTATTTAATGAACTTTGCATTGAAATTCTTAGTTATAAATATATTGCAAACAATCATACACGTTTGCCTCACAAGTGAAAGGTTAGCGCCAGTCATTTTTATCTTTTTCATTCCGCTTCAAGTCAATATAAATTAATAACTACAAGAGTGAACCATTGCTGTGGTTGAGTCATTATACAATTACGTTTAAATTTATTCAGCCAAAGATAAATAATGATTCAAATCTTTATATTCCCAACAATCGCTCCAATAGTAATGAATAATTATTAATTGAATAGGTTTGATAAGATGTTAATCAACAATCATCCGGAAGTGGTGTCGGAATATTTCCAGGTTTAGTCGACGAAACCATGCCATGCTGTGGGTCCACACAATAACGGAATCGTAACATTTCCAGCGACTTGTTTCATCAATACTTGTTGTGACAATAGACTCCATCCGCCAAATTAGACAAAATCATCAAATGATTGAGTTGAATCCACATTTCCAGTGCTGTCGTAGTTGGCATACCAAAGATAGGCACCTGTGTCTGCAGCAAAAGTATCACAGTTGCTTCCAAAGAATTATTTCCAAATAGGAGCCGTTGAAAATATAACAGTAGGCCAACCAATATTCTTAATGGCATCGACAACGTCTCTTAAGAAATTGCAGTTCTCCCATTGACTATAAAATGACCATGCGCAGCCTAGATTACTGCTTGGCTCGACTTTGACATAGATATGACCACCAAAACCACCATTAATTGGTGGATTGATGGACAATGGAGTAATAATTGCCTCATTCAATGAACTTATTTGAGAGGCAGCATCAATTCCGCGGCAAATTTACACATAGGGATCAGCTACATATCCAGCTGCCCAAGCATTTGCCAGTGTTTAACGTCCATTTGGGTCTATTCCTGCAATTATCTCCGAGTTTTGATAAACCCGAATGAGGGCTGATTTGACAGAACCAGGGACACTAGAATGAAGACACGTGAAGGCAGATGCACTAAAAGGACCAACGACTCCAAAGCCAATAGTACTGTAGGAGGACCAAACAAGTAGTCCCACCAAGAGGAATTGCGTAAAGATCTTCATTAGAATGTATTATAAAGCATATTTTATTTTATGCACTTAAAGATCACTTGAGAAAAGGCAGCATAATAAAAAAATATGATTAATATGATTCCATTCTTCCCAAAATTGGCCAAATACTGTTTAAATCCAGACCAATGTTGGAACATGCAAAAATATAAAAAACATATGTTCCATTACTGATGGGCGAAAATGATAATTTGTGACTTTAAGTATTAAAAGTATGTTGAAGCTTTATAAAGATTTTGGTTGATAATAATGAAGTTTTCTCAATTCTTTTGCAGATCCATGCTTCAAAGAATGCCGGCAAGTAAAAATAAAAATATGTTTAAATCACTTCAAAATTGATAAAATAAGCATAGACATTTTGGCAAAATCACAAATCAGAAAGCAAGCATGATATTTTTTCAAAAATAAAGTTCAAAAGGTTTAGAAGATTGTTTTTTCCAATAAACTCTATAGCAAGAAATAAATCAGGATAGATCTTTTCAATGTATTGATTAAAACAGTTTCATTCACTCTAAAATGCAAAAACCTCAAATCTTAGGTTCAACGATGTGATCTTATATGCTGCTCAAAGATAACTCAAATTGAGAAGTTTACAGTCTTATCGACAAGGAGTTAAAGATTTTAGCAATGCGTTGAGGTCTTAATATTTTGCACTGTAAAACTCACCAAATTTGACAGTTTAATGCATTGTTTTTTATTGAATCTATTTCGCAAAATCCTTTGCTGATAAATACTGAGATTGAGGAGGTAAAATCGGGTGATTGCTCGATATAAGGTCTTATCGACACTATCATTTGACTCCGCCCGAGTATCGGTAATGATGGTCTTATTCGGTTGGCTGAAAAGGTGTTCGAACAATATCCCTCTCAACGAGATATCAAGCTCCATACTATTTCGAAGGAGTATTAGTTTATCAAGTTGCTTGGGAAGTTCCCTATCTCTGCTTTCTATCAACTTTATTGTGATATTAGCATATCCCCAGCAAATGGATCTGAAATTAAGTGTTTCCTTGCCGAACTATTACTATATGATAAAGTTAAAATAGATATGAATATTTATTGAGGAAAATACCCCCAAGTAGAACCTTTTCGATGGATAAATTTGTTGATAGGTAGATTAATCTAAGTTATAGTTTAAGACCTTTTTTTTTATCAAAAATTATACCTCATATGCAAAGGACACTGGTAACACTATCCTACTACTTCTCGCAACTGTATCCCAAGGGAGCGAAGCTGACATCCACCGCTTCAACCTTTCAAGTAACTCTGTATTGACTCAGGCCAGCAAACTAGTGACTCACTTACGTAAAGATCTGCTTCCTCTACCGGTAGCCTCTGATCTCACGTTCGGTAAATTCAATTCCGATCATATGATCTCGGTTGATTATGATGTCAAATCAGGATGGTCGTAGCCTGTCCTTGGGCCTTTCTAAGATTTGAAAATGAGTCCGTTCAGCTCCTGCCTACACTATGGTATTCAATGTTTCGAAGGACTCAAAGCTTATCGCAATGCATCGGGTTCAATCCGCCTCTTTAGACCTGAAGCCAATGCTATGCGTTTAAAACGCTCGTCAGTAAGACTTACCCTCCCTGATTTCGATGGAAACGAGTTGGTGAAATTGATATCTGAATTGGTACGTACAGAATAGCGCTGGATTCCACCCACATCTGAGTTCAGTCTCTATGTGAGGCCTCTTCACATTGCTGTTGATAGAGCTTTAGGAGTCCATTCGCCAAATACATCTAAGCTATTGATCATGGCCGGCCCTGTTGGCCCATACTACCCGACTGGATTTAAGCCAATTTCTCTCTTCTGTGCCACATAGGCTATCCGGTCTGCGCGCAAGGGGACGGGTTCTTACAAAATCGGAGGGTACTTCCACACTAATTTAGAAATTACGCTCCAACCCTTTTAACAGCATCTCAAGTGACAGAGAAGGGTCATCAACAAGCTCTATGGCTACTCGATGATCAGATAATCGAAGTGGGTGCTTCAAACATATTCTTCGCCTTTAAGGACAAATCAGGCCAAATATAAATCGCAACCCCTGATCTCGAAGACCTCGTTTTGCCTGGTATTACTCGGGATTCGATCTTGGTAGAGTTGATGTAATGCAGGAATTGTTGCGGGATGAGAAGGAATACAAAGTATCGGAGAGGAAGATTTTAATCCAGGAGGTGATTGAAAGACATTAACGCGGGGAGTTACTCGAGTGCTTCGGGGCCGGAACAGCAGTCATCATCAGTGGAGTCAATAACATCGAGTATAAGGGAAAGAATTATAAGATTCCTGTTGACGAGAAACTTCATATAGGACCTATCTCCTATAAAATCAGACAAAAAATGTTGGATATTCAGGAAGGCAGATCTCCGGATAAATACGGCTGGATTACCAAGGTGAAGTGAAACTATGATCCGCATAAAGTCATCTCCATCAACAAAACAATAGCCAAATACTAATTGCATATCTTATTTACAATCATGTTGACTGTTGGCAGGTAAAGTACTTAATACTAAACAAGAGGGCAGTCCTGATAAAGCTAGCAGCCAGCTTTATGTATAATTTGTTGTACAAAAGCTCTTCAATAGTCATGTCCTGTTTCAAGAAAGAGGCGTATTCTCCTATCCTTTGCTGGACTCTATAGTCCTCGATCGAATGTGACGATCTTCCTCACCCTGGACTCACTCCATCCTCAGCCAAAAAGTTTGTCCCAGCTCTCTATTCATTTTGCGAGCATGAGTGCCCGATTTGTATTTTCTTTGATCACGATAAAGGATTGAAAATTGAACTAAAATTTAAAGTTTGGGAATTTATTGTGGATCAAAATCTAAAAGCTTTATCGCGGATTATTTTTTATGGTTTATCCTTGGATGAAATGGTCCTAAATCTTTCTTGGACTTGACTTTGGAAAAAGGCAAACTTGTTTTCCGACAATGATTTCCCTCCATCAAAGACCTATGATAGATTATCAATTTTGGTTCGCACACTGACTGTCGATCGACATCTCTTCGAATTCTATTTGATTCATAAATATTCAATATTATTATGCTAATTATTGGAGGTACGCTGATGGCAACATTAGAACTGATGGAAGTATCATTGGAAGATTGGAAGGGTAGATTTTACAGCATCTATAGACTGTAAATCATTTTCATATTTGTATATTATATGCAAATTCATCAAATAAAAAAGACGAATTCGGTAGTCGAACCCAGCAACTTCAAAGTATGTGAAGTGAGTCTGTAAAGTTAGGCCTAGACGCATCGAGCATCTCCCAAACTCTCTGTCAGTCCTCAAAGCTGTGAAAATTGAGATCATTTCTAATCCCTTGAAACGATGCAAGATCGAATAAACAAATCTTATACTGAATATTTGACTCTTTAATATCTATCAGAAACCAAAATCTAAGAATTTTTTGATGGATTTAGTCTATTTTAATTTTTTACGTTTTGGGGTTCTATTTGGATAAAATTAACCTCCTCATTGTTTGGACTTAAGTGTCAAAACAAAACCAAATTTGTTTTCCGGACCCAATTCGTCTTTCAGGCGATGACTGACGAGAAATCTCTCAATTTTAAACAATTGGAACCCGCTTTTATTTTACTGTTCGGAGTTCTTCGAAATGGATTTTTTAAAAAATGACTCTACTTCATTTTTACCAACGAAAAGCGCTCCCCAAAGCATTCATTCTTTCAAATAATACTGAAATTACTAATTATCATCTTTCTTCTCAGCATTGGGAAGGGACATTGGAATAGAACTTTATATATTTTCTTTATTTTGGGAATCCGCACCAATTTAGCAGTCTTTGGGGAGTTTCCTTGCAGATACGATTGAATTGATCATAGTGTATTTTATTTAACTTCCTCTTAACGAATGACCTATAAATCCATAGAACAAAACACGGCTTATAATAATTTCGTAATGAACAACTTTAGCCTATTTCTATTGATGGCGCTTCTAGTTTGCTCCTCATTTGAAAATGGTCATATTCAATTTGGAGTTGTTGGTCCTTTTACTACATCTGCCTTTAAATGCCTTCAGACTAGTCTTCCTACTTCTACCAAATCAGTCATTATTCGGGCTTTTCAAAACTCGAAGTCACCCGCAGGAATAGACCCGAATGCTATTCAGACCATTAGCAATGCTCTTGCGGCTAAATCTTGGGTTAGTATTTATGTGGAAATCTGCCGTGGAATTAATGCTACCTCTCAAATACAGTTGGTGAATACTGAAATTATTAATCCAGTGCCCGCGCTCTATGGCTCTACTGGTAATTTCTTTATTAAAGTTGAACCAACCCACAACCCAGACTGCTCGTGGGAGGGCTATAGTCCGTTAGACAACTGCAATTTTTTAAAAGAAGCTATCCGCGCCATGCCGAGAAATTGGTAGCATGTTGTATTTTCTACAGCTCGTATTTGGCAACAATTCTTTGGAAACAGCTGTGATACATTTGCCGAAGATACAGGTGCCCAACTCTCGTATGCCAACTACGACAAAACTGGACATGTGAATTAAACTCAATCATTTGCTGATTTCGTGCCTTTTGGAGGATGGACAGCTACTTCCTATCTTCTTTATTTGAAACAAGTTGGTGGAAATGCTACGGTTCCATTATTATGTGGTGTCAAAGACTGGCATGCCTTTGTCGAAGAATATTGGGCCTCCTACTGATTCTTGATCACCATCTCATCAAATAAATCCAATTAATAAATAGCAACATTATTATTTTAATTATAAGGGTTGAGGGTGGAAAGGAAGCATTAGCATAGACTCAAATTCTGTTCATGAATTGCTGGGTTTTACCAAAATTCATCTTATACCTATTAATGAATATATTATCGACAGAGTGTTGAAGTAGTCTCCAATGGTGCAGGCCACATTCTCTACGCAGGCTTTTGGCACACATTCGCAGAGAGTTTTGCTAAATGAATCTCCAATAAAGTGCAGCACAACTCTTAGCAATGAGTGGGTGGTTATATAAATATATGAAAGGCGCGACTGTTTTGCTAATTGAGCGGTGATTTAAGACTATTCCTCTAAATTATAATCTGTTTTTATCAGAATGTAGTTGCTATCAGAAAACGCAATCGTGCACATCAGCGCTGGGTTTTAGGGGCCATTCATTCTGCAGGCCTTCGGCATTAGACGTGATCTCTATCGGAGGGGCACTTATAATTTTTGTGTCACTGATGGCACTGTTTATATTGGCGCCAAGTTCGAGTGTCTGCAAGACATAGAACTGGATAACTATAACTTCATACAAATCACAGCTAAATTTTAAGATAGAGCTCATCCCATGTATCTGTTATCCTATTCAGCATTGTCAAAACATTGGAGGTCGTCTCGACGGCAGGCAAGAAGATAGTGGGAAACCCTCCCTGCACATTGCAGGACTACTTCAATCGTGAGACGAGAGAAAACGGGTATGAGTGCCCTCCCACTAAAAGGATTAAGTTGAACGAAGACTCTACTGCTTTCCCTCGATATACAGCTCAAGATATAAAAGCCTTATTTAATTAGAACGCTCCTAAACGTAAAAACTAAGAACGAGATGAAGTAAGGCCGGATGCAAACAAGCAGAAGAGAGCAGCAATCAACGGATAAATCTTAAACGAAAAGAGGGAACTACGCTTTGCTGACGAATAATCAGAAGAAGAGATGGCCAAAAAATCACCTTTGGAAATCGTAGGCGGAGATGATAGCAAATCGGTCAGCAAAAATAGTCCCATTGTCGAGGCAGTGAAAGGCACCAAATAGATGGAGAAGAACTGTTAGATTAAAGATCTATATGAGCGATCCACTGGATGGGTGATCCTCTGCAGAGTAAACTATATGAGCATTGTTGAATGTCAGAACGGCCTCTTCGCTGTAAACTTTATCATATCTGACTAAAATGGAAGTGAAATGAAGTGTGTGTACTTCGTGGGAGACATCAAGATGGCGAAAGAGACGCTTTCAATCGGTGGCTACTATCTCTTTGCAGGGGGAGAGGTCAAGATATCGCAGAAATAAAAATAGCTTCAGATTACTTTCGATTGCAATTCGGATATTATCCAGCAGAACCACGTCTACTTTCCCACTTTGCCGAGCAGGTTTAAGCGGATCGATAAGATTCTTAACTAGGAACATGGTAATATGCTTAACATTTTGGGAGTGGTCAGGAGGATCAAGACTAAAGAGCAGTTCAAGAGTAAGACCAAGTACACAGCCACCCTCTGCGATCCGATCAAGCACTTGGAGATAGATTTTATGCTGTTCCTAAACAACTAAGAAAAGGAGATAACCATTGGAATGGTGATTATCCTGCATAACTTTCAAATCTTCAAACAGCAGAGCATTTTCAGACTCAACTCCACCTATAAAAGCTATTACTTCGAGGACAAGGAAAGAGGCAGTCCAGGCGATATTATATACCAAATTCATCAGATCATCTAGCTGACGGATTGGGAAACATAAAACTATAGGAATATCAGTATGTTCGCTTTCACTCATAGAACAATCCATGATCTTAGAGAAATTACCCGCAGGACAGATGACGAACGCTTGTATTCAGCCTTAGAGTAAGATTATTGTTATTTAGTGTGTGGGCGCTAGACATCAATCGTAAAAAATCTTATCAAGCCTGTAAAAACTGTAAGAGGCCCACTTAGAAGAAGGAGATGGGCCTATATGAATGTCTGCACTGTAAAAAGATAGTGGATACTCTCATCACACATGCTCTAAGCGTAAATTTTGGTGATTTCACTGGCAGTACCAACATTGACGTGATTGGCGAGCATGCTGAGAATTTATTGAGCATGAAAGCATGCGAGTTCAACAGTCTGACTCCCGAATAGCAAACGTACTATCTATAGTCTTTGCGATACAAGAATGTGATGTTGCGGCTTAAGAGTGAAAAGAAAGGGGAAAAGAAATAAACTCACAGCGTATGGGGTATCTAAAAGCCCAGTCCCTAAACCACTTTGAAGTAAATTCGCAAGAGGATCCAAATAAACAAGTTGAAGGAGGAGTAATAATGGTGAGTGATGTTGTTTCTATTTGAAATGCCACATTATTATTATGAAAATATAGATATAAATCACGCCAAAGAAAACGATAACTACTTAGATTTTTGACTGGTTTATGATTTTATAGTGTTCCTTAGCGACTACTCATAGGAGGACTCTCCATTTTTTGGGAGACCTCTGTTTTTAGTTAGTTTGTTGTTTTATTTTATACTTGCGACTCGTCCCTCCTGGAAAGGCTCGCTTTCAGTGCGAAAAGATTGCAAGTGAGGAGAGGAATCACTTCCCGGAAGGATATTCATAATCTACATCAGCTTCGACCTTAGACTAGACTCTTTGCAAAAAGTTGGACTCGCTTTTTATCTGCTCTACTCTGCTTGTGAAAGATTCATTTTCTTTAGTTCGCTCTTGATCTATCTTTTTATCTTCTACTTCTAGGTGATCGTCATCTCGCTTAAAATAGAAGAAGAACTTAATTTTTATTGAGTTAATGATTACTTACTCCTGTTTTCAGAAATCTTAGACCTGCTAAACATCTTATCAGAGGCCATTTTAACAAAAGCCATGTCTTAGGACTCACTTCTTTCCCGTGCTTGGCTTTTGGCTTTCTCCTATAAATCAAAATACGTCTGATTATCAGTCGATTCTGTGAAGGCCATTTTTGATAATTTTTAGATAAAGGTTTCCAATTCCTTAATCTTCTCATTTTTGGCAATAACTGTATCCCTGAGAACTTTGAGTTGCTCAAAGATGATATACTTGTTGATACAAAACTGACACTGTGTCTCCTGAAACGAAAATATTTATCGTCCGCCTTCTTCCATCAAATTAGGGTTGCTATTATACTGAAAAGTGTTGTTGCTGTGCTCCTGATCGCTCTGGAAAGATCCCTGACTGCTTTTCTACCGACTCCTCATTTCAAACGAACTAACTGACTTTTTAATTATCAAACTGATCCCTATAAATCGGCTGTATGAATCATAACAATAGGCGCTGTATGAGTCATAACAACAGGCGCTAATATCGTCCAAGAAAGCCATCGTCCTAATTATGATAAATATAAAATACTATCTTCGCGATTAGTTGTTCCTATGCAATATCAAAAAGAAATCCAGCTTGACTACGACTTGACCCGATCGGACAAGTTCTTTAAATTTACCATTCCGACCTACCAAATCCTATCAGGTGTGGTGTTTTATGACGTCAGTCTCCGCGATCTGGTCAACAATGAGGTTTATGTCTCTCAGTTCCGCTTTAAGGAGATGAAGACTATCCACTAATCCCTCCACGAAAAGAAAGTACTTCGTGATTTAGTCAGTTTTAGTTACCACCCTTCCCAAAAACGCATTTTTGGAGCAAGACTAATAACAGCCCAGAACTAATCGAAAAGCGAAGAGCGGAGCTTTAGAACTATTTTTCGCTTGTGATCAACGATCCCTTTCTTAGGGGTCATCGCGAGGTGAAAAAGATAATAAAAATATGTAAGAAAAATAGTGGTTTTCGTCGACGTAAGAGCTCTTCTCATTCGAAGAGAGGAGTGAGTACACGTGAGACAAGATCTCATTCGGAGTACACTGAGGCGCCGTAACTTAAATCAAAGGAGGAGTGGAAAAAACTAAAAAGAAAAGCACCGTATTGATATGATAATATGAATTTATTTGGCATCTATATGGCGATAATAAAACACTAGCCAGTAGAATAGCAATGCAAGGAAACTAGCAAGGGAGAACAGCACAGGGCAGGAGTACAGCCCAGTTTTATGGGAGATTGAGTAGGGAGTCGCAGGTTATGGAAGGGGTGGTGAAAAGCTACTCCGTGGTGTTGACATCGACGCTGGCAATGCTCGGATTCAGCGAAGTGGAAAACAAACAATTTGAGATAAGAGAAATTAGGGAAGTAAGAGATAGGGTGCTGATTAAAATAGCCCTAATGAAGAGGACTATAGAGAGATAATTGACAACAATCATTGAAATGGTGGAATCAATTGGTTAGATTAGAATTTAAATGCAACAACTGGCAGATGTGGTATTAATGTATGGATTAAGCTGCAAACAGAAAACGAGAGAAGTTCCTCAACCTTGGAGAGTCTTCGGGCTCAACTCAACCAGAAATAGTTGTAAATAACAAAATGCAATCGTCTTATTGCTGTTGGAAGACAACAAAAGTAATAGCAAGAGTGGAAGCGAAACCACTATGTGAATATCCATCCTATCAAGTTCAACGAATTGGTTGGAACTGACTATCTTAGTGTTTTAAAGGGGGTTGAGCATAAATTAAAATTACAGATAAACTATGAACAGCAGGAGCGAATACTTTTGAACTATAAAGTCAGCAGTAAACTCAGCGATTTTAAGACATCATTAATTCACTCATGGGGAAAACTGGGATATTGTGATCGATAATACAATGATTTAGTTAAGAACGCTGGCGCAAAGTCATAGAGTGAAGAATCTTTGGATATTAGCTATACTTTTAAAGCTTCAGAACAGTAGAAAAAGTTTGTTGATTAAGATAGGCTTATGAATGATCTCGATATCTCTAAGGCTTAGACAATCTGTAATAAGCTAAATTTGGATGAGGACAGTCCCGTTTCATCCCAATAGCGCCTCACATGTACTTTCCAAACAACTTAGATTCTCAATCCGGATAGGCAAGAGCATCGACCAATGCCGTCATCCATTACGAACTCATCGAATGATTTCTATTATTTTTTCAGTTTTATGGTAAAATTAAGTATAGTTATCATCAGTTAATTTTAACACGGCTGTTCGGACGACTCATATCAAAACTAAAACCGTCAGACATCCTCTCTAGTCGCTCTCGTGTGAGCAGCACATTGTTGTCGAATTATACCTTTCGGTTTTGGACTACCACCACTCCTTACTGCAGGTACAGTCTGCTGAGCACATCGTGTGTGGCGTACGCTAGAGGAGTTTTATTGTCGTTATTAAGGGCATTAAGGTTTGGTGTTTTTGGAGAACATAGGCATCGAGTTATCAAATTGACGTTGTTTGTCTTGAAGATATAATGGAGAGGGGTGTACTCTATATAGATAATTGACTACATTTTTAGCCAGGAATGCTGGGGTCAGCTCCTAAATTGAGCAGATGATTAATGAACTCCATGTTTTGGTTCTTTGAGGCGTAGTAAAGCGCGGTATTTCCTCTATGGTCTTTGGTGTTGACTTGCTCTGCTGTAAACTTGGCATTTAGAGCCTTGAATGAGGTGTAAGAGTTCTCTGCGGCCAAAATTAATAATTTATTCACATAGATGATGCCTTTGGCTTCTAATTTAATTGGAAAGTACTTTCTTTATTTTACAGAATCTTTCTCTTTATCACAGCCTAAGAAGACTCCTATGCCGCAATTTTACCATTATTTGTTTTAGGACGCTTGTCCAAATCGATGCAACTGCCCTGCTTGTAGATTCCCGATACATTTCCAGTGCCAGTGCCAGAGCGTTGTGTCCTTCTAGTGCTTTCCGCGGGATTAGATGGTTAGTAATTTTCCAAGGCTTCGCGGATTGATTTCTAATAAAACTGAGCTTTAATGATTTGGCAAATTGTGCTAATGGCATCAAACGGAATATTGGGTGTTTTGGTCTCGAGTCCTCCGGTATAAAACTCAACCATTGAAATCGAGTTCATGGGTGTCTTTTGGTGGATGTTCTGTATCTTCTCCTTCTCGATGTAGTTTACTTCGTAGCGGTTAAACTGCGTTATATAAAAGGTACCAGGTCATCATTGCATTGTTCGTTGCAGTCTTTCACAAACAAACCGCTCGGAGGATGGTATTGGTTTAGAGGCAAAAAGCTTTTCTTGATTTCAAAGTTAAAGGGTTTAAATTTGGGTGAGGACTGACTTTTGGCTAATTTGGCTGGTCTTCGCATTTTATGTTTTTTTAGTTCGTCCCTTGCGATTTCCCTGATGATTTCAAACTCCTGTTTCTGCTAAAACTCCACTATTCTTTCCTTTATCATATTGTTTTTGGTCTGTTTGTATGTCTTGCGACTTTCACGCACTGCCTTTCGGACTTGATCGAATCTGCTGATAATGTTTTCCGCTATCTTCAACTACAGTTTGTTGATATCGGCGTAGTCGATGTTTTTCAGCGCATTCCTTATGAAGGTCTTATCGACACACTTGCTGAGCATGGGACTGGTCTTAAGTATAAACCTCATCTCTGGCTCAGTGAGGAACTCCTTTGTTGAAAAATACTTATCAAGTAGAAACTCCCGCGATAAGTATATTTTATTATCCTGATCTAACCTGCGCGAGATCTCTTCCGCCGCTAGAGTTTATAGTTAATGATCGGAGATAAATCGAAATCGATTGCATCTCTTGAGGAATTCAGTGCTGTTGAACTTCTGTTTGAGATTATTGATGTTTGAAATGAACAGCCTCTCGTCCTCTTCATTCCATCTATAGTCAATCTTTATCTTTTAATACTCGTCGACTATTAATGATTCATCGAGTAGTGACACTTTGGGAAGATGGTCGGGATCATTCATACGATCTCTAATGTTGCTCTCATTTTTGCTGTCACTGATGGCTTGGACAAGTTTGGCTTTGAGTTTCGGTTCGCACATTGGGTATTTATTTTTCAGCTTCAGCCACTAGAAATTATCCTTGTTCTTGTTTTACTTATTAATTGTACAACTCACGCTTTTTTTACTGTTGGTCACGTACACATCGATCTGGGAGTTGATCTTCTTGATGCTCTCGTCCACGCATTTTTATAGATTTTTAACGATGTAGTTGAACTTCTACTCGCCACTCTACAACTTCATCCACAGTTTTTTATCCACCCCGATTTACTTAAAAAAATCATCAATGTCGTCTTCGCCTTTGCTCTCATTGCACAACTTGTGTAGACCTGAAATGATCTTCTCGTAGTTATTCAAGTTTGACGATGCTATTTTGGTGTAGCTTGCTGGAAGATAGAGCAGCAGCTGGTTTATGTAATTGTTTTCGTGCTTCTTGACCAGAGAAGAAATCTATGATTGCATTTCCATTTTTAGAAATAGTTCAATATTAATATAGAAGCAATGGTCCTCTAATTCTTATCAACTTCGCTCAATCGTAAAATTCGTAAGTTCTAAAAGGAGGAATTTATATGCAACAATGATTGAAACAAATGGAGATAATATCATAAGAACTACTACATTGAAACGTACTTCTTCCGCGGATATAATGATTTCAGAGATTATTACATCTCTGATGTATGTTATTTCCGCCTGGTCGAACCTTACTACTGAATCAAGTGCGAAAGCTCATCGGTTAGTGATTGGATTGATTGTGAGAGTTTCTGTATCTTTACATACTTTGAATTTGCTCGGCTGAACGAGATCTACTGCTCGCTTTTGCTCTACCGCAGCTGTTTAATAGTTTGTAGATATTCCTACTCCCTATATCTATGGATCATGAGCTAGTTCATCAAAAATATATTCTGATTTAATAGATGACTCATTTTGAGTTTCTCCTCCTTCTTGTTCGGAATGGTGCTTGAGTTTATATATTGCAAGGATGTCTACGTATCTGTCTTCATTCTGTTTTTAGACCTTTCTATCTTTGGATGTCCTTTTTGTGTTTGCGTATTCACATTAATAGTAGTATCTTTAAGAATACTATTGATCTTATTGAGATAATTGCTAGATGGTCTCAGACTCCGAAAAGTATAGCCGAAGGCGCTCTGATTTTACTTCGAGGAAGTCATTTTTTATAAAGGTAATCGGCGCTTCATTTTCTGTAACTATCAGACTATACTTTACTGTTAAATAATAATGATAAAAATTATTGGATTATATTAATGGGCAACAATTATCCAAATAAATAGAGGCAATATCATATGCAATGCTATGAAACGTACTTCTTACGCAGCTATAATGATTTCAGACACTCGAACATCTCCGAGTTATGCTATTTATGAGTTGTAGAGGACCCTTATATTTGGGACTGCTGGATTAAGTGGAAAAGTTCATCAGTTAGTTATTGAATTTATTGGGATATTCTCTTGCGACTGAATTTAATGAAGCTTTCCTACTAATCGTGCATTTTTAGACTTAAATCTGTTTCGGCTGTGGAGAAATTGAATTTATTGGTGTGCTTCGGCCTGTTGCATATAAACTTGCGGCTATCTGGTGAGAAAGGTCTTTCCTATATCTTGATATATTTTGAATTTGTTCTGATGAATGAGATTTATTGCTCGCTTCTACTTTTTTGTAGTTTTTTGATCGTGTGCAGGTAGTCCTACTCCTTCTACTTTTGGATCATCAGCTCATTTAGCAAAAAGATGTTTTGATTCAGCAGATGAGTCATTTTGACTTTTGACTTCTCTCTATTTGGAATGATGTTTGGAATAGGGGAGTCAAAAGATGTTTGTGTATCTGTCTTAATTCTACTTTTAGGCTCTTATCTTTTGGGATGTCCTTTGTGAGTGTATGTATTCCCATGAGTGACATCGTTTTGAAGGATATTGTTGATTTTATTTATGTAATTACTGTTGGGAGAAGTATATCCGAAGACCCTTTGATTCTCTTTGTAAAAAGTCATTTTTTATAAAGGTTGGCAGCCCTTCATTTGCTATTTCTATTAGACTGTACTTTAATTTTAAATAATAATGATAAAAACTATTGATTTATCACTAACATCACCATTTCGTTGTTTAAAACAAATCACAACCATACTCATTAAACCTCATCCCACGCTTTCTTATGCGGCACGCAGCCATATTCTTCCATCAATATCTTTATAATAATGCTTCAGACGTATTTGATAATTAACTGTTAAAATGCTAGATTATATATAGTTAGAATAATGCTATCCACGCCCATTAATAATACAAAATAGTGCAGAAAGGCCTTACTTAAAAAACCACTTAACTTTCAACGACCTATTCAGGCTTTTAAACACGACATGTCAACTCACGAAGAGGAAGGACCCTAAAAATTGGATATCTTTCAGAGATTTCATGAAATTTTCAAAGTTGTTACCATCAAGACTTCTCTCAAAAACGGCAAAGATAAAAAAGAGTGTCAGCCCACCAAGAGACTCTTTTCTAAGCCTTATCAATAAAAATCCAACCCCTTTTCAAAAATAAAGCGAAGCAAGTCAACTGCTTCTTCAACCACCCAAACTTTGAATTCATCCCGCAAGTAATCAAATAGAAAGATACCTTGCCTAAAAGGTATGGCTTCCAAAAGAACTCAAAGCAATGATCATGCAAATCTGGTAAAAATACAGATCACCTTTCATTTCTGATTGTTAATCTAATATTTAAAATTCATAAACTGCTTATTTGATAATATTAATTTATACTTGGGTATTTCTTTATCCTACCAGCATCAATACATCGATTGCAGTTATCGTCTCAGCTACTATAGGGTATTAGAATTGCTCTACAGTAAAGCAGCAAGCTCACTGTCTTACTGCAAATACTTGTTGTCGTCTTCGATGATGATTACATCATCGCAATCGAACCGCCGAGTCCAAAGAGTCTTTCTTTCGGTTGGTTTTGCTTAGGATTTCTTTGGAATGGCTTGAGTTTATAGCTAGAACAAAGTTCTCAGAAGTTGTCCCTTCTGATTCTTGGTAAATAACTAGAATATCAACATTATTACGCTCTATTTTAGATCCTTTACTTTACGTTTAAGTAACTTTATCTCTTGAGCCTTGTATTCATTATCTTCCTTCACAGATTGACTCTCCCTCACTTTTGCAAGTGTTTTATGATACTCCGATTTAAGCTGAACATTTTTAACTATTTCCTCTTCAAACTCATCGTCAATCTTCATGTAATCATCCTACAGCTTTTGAAGTTGATCCTTCAATTATTTTACTTTACTCCTTTTGGAACTTCGGCTGGCATTGTTAAAAAAGGAAGTTTTGGTGTTGTTCATCACCATTGATACGTTAAGAGGGTTGATAATGCAACTTGAAGACATGTTTAGCATACTATTGTTCTTGACAAATTGAGCTTATTTCTAAGTTTTTGAAATTAATTGACCGTTCAACCGAGTTATAGGCAGTCGAATGAGTTCCTTGCGGATATCCTCCATAAAAAAAGGGTTTTATTCAACATCTAAGTCCTCCAACTTCCTCAATTTCTAAAGGGTACTTTGTGTGCTATCAAACAAAGCGATTTTGTTATGATACAAATTGACTACTCTCAGATTTTACAGAGTTTCTAAAGAGTCGATATTTATTATTTCGTTATTGGAAGCGTAGAGCTCGGATAATTTAGTCAGAGAAGTCAAAGGTGAAAGGTCATAGACTTTGTTGTAGTTGATGTTTAAGGTTACGAGGGTATCCAGCACGCTGATTGGCTGTAGGTGGATAATTTTATTTTTTGAGAGACTGAGGAGTTCGACTGAAGTGAGTTCCTCTATCTTAAAGTCATTGACGTCTTCGAACTCGGTTAGGTTCAAATTGCTGAGTACTAAACTCTTAATGCGTTCGACTCGAGCTTTGGTATCCCAGAACATAGCGCTTTTCAAAATCAAACTTCTTTATAAAACGATACTGTTTTAAGAATTGGGCTGGACGATCTGCGACCCAATCATAAAGTTGAGTTTGCTCAGGTTAATCTCGTCACAGTTCTCCTATTTTTTCTTTTTTTTAAAAGCCTTGGACATCGCGTATAAATGATTTGATTATTTAAAGGTAAGGCCACAAAATGAGAGGGATGGATGATTGTCGTTAAACCACAGTAAAATATAGAAATGATTCAATTGATTATTAATTGATTAAATCAACAGTTGCAAGCAAACGGCGACTTTCATTAGTCTTCAGTCTTCATTTACTCAGAAAGTTATCAATTGTGTATACTATTCATAGATTTTGTTCTCACCCATCCTTCTACTGCAGGACTACTTCTTTAGCAAGCAAAATAGTTTTGGCCACTTTGAGAATTCATCCTTCCAGGAGTTTCAAATCCACAGTCTCGTGCCAATCCAACTCATATTTCGAAATAAATGCCTACTTTAATCACTTTTAGTTGATGCTCCTCCCAAATTCAAAATAGTAAATAATTCATAAATAATTCAAAATACAAAGACAATCAATGCCACCTTATCAATAATTGATAAATTAATAGGATTTGATGAGATGTTGATCACAATCACAAGAAGGGGGACCAGAACTAATCGACATATGCATGCCATGCAATGCTTCCACATAATAATGGAACTGTAGTATTTCCAAAAACTTGTTTCGCCACAACGAACCCAGAATCAATACTCCATCCTCCAAATGAGACAAAATCATCAAATGTCTGAGTTGAATTTACATGTCCATTTGATTCGTAGTTGGCATACACGAGATAGGTACTTGTATCTGATGCAAAAGTATCACAGCTGCTTCCAAATAATTTTTGCCAAATACGAGCTGTAGAAAATACAACAGGCAGTTGCCCAATATTATGAATTGCACCAACAGCCTCTTTTAAGAAGTTACAGTTATCTGAGGGAAGATAGCCCTCCCATGTGCAGTCTGGATTGCTGCTTGGCTCAATTTTCATAACAAATAAAGGAATCAAGGCATTTGAGGGAAGATTCTGCAATATAGCAATTAGGTCAGTTTGCACTAAAGTTATTTGAGAGGTGGCGTTAATTCCGCGGCAGATTTACATATAGAATGCAGCCGTGTAGCCTCCCACAAAAGCATTTGTGAATGTCTGGATGGCATTTTAGTCTATTCCCGGGGGAGATTTCGAATTTTGATAACCCCGGATAACAGTCCATGTGTTCGGATCATCAATTGGTGCACCTAAATGAAGACAAGTAAAGGCAGATGCAGTAAAGGGACCAACCAGTCCAAACCCAACAGTATAGGTTGAGCATATCAGCAGTACCGTCAATAGAAGTAAGTTAAGGTTTTTCATTTAGAAATTATTATAAGCCTTATTTTAACAGTGGATCTATAGTAAATTCTTGATTATGCAATTCAACGAGAAGAATAGTGATTCATTCGATGGTGCGTTGTCCAAAAATTGTTTTGGCCCCTCCTCAAACGATGAAAACAATGGAAACTTTAAGAATAAGATAAAATTCTATTTCAATCCCCCTCAACTAAATTCAATAATGATAATTTCTAGCTTTCAATATTATATATGAGTGAGTTTGTTATATATTTTTGTTTTTTGTTACAACCAATTAAATTCCATCACTTTTTTAACAAGTTTATAACCATGAACTTTTTCGGGTAAAATTAAAAAGACATTTAAATAACTTCAAATTGACAAATTTAGCAAAAATCTTCCAGGCAAAGCAGGGTGAGAAACGGAAAACGAGTTTGGATTATTGTAAAAGATCAAGTTCAGTAAAACTCAAAGAAGAGTTTATTTAAATATGAAATAACAAAAACAAATAAATCAACCAAAAGTTAACGATAAATCATATGCATTTTGATTTAGAAAAATAGTTTGATGAACACTGCAAACATCAATTTTAGTTTGCAATTCCCTGCTTCAATATCGTATAAAAAAAGTATTGGTGGTCTATTTTCACAGTTTTGAAGATTGGCAGAGAGTTGGAGACTCCCAAAGTGCCAAGTCCATTGACTTTCTCGGCTTTGAAAACTGCCATCTTCGAAAGCCTAATCCGTCTTTTATTTATTTGAACTATCTCAATTCCTTGGCTGAGGAAGCCTTAAGATCTATTAAACCACTTCACAGTTTTCCGGAATTTTGTTTGCCATTACACGCTGTCAATTTGTCAGTGTATAGATTGGCCTCATGTTGTAGTCTCATTCGTCAAGTTGAAATCGAGTCACACGCTTTGGTGTTTAGTTTTTCTTTTTCTGATTCTGTCTTAATTCAGTTTGTTCATTGGACTCCTTAAAAGCATTTTGTGTAAAGAGATTTGTCAAATATAATGAAAATGCGCCGTATTACAAGCAAAGACTTGTTTATATATCAGAGTGAAAGTGCATGAACTGGTATTCAAACATTTGCTTTCAAAAACCGTTGCCATTATCCTATTCGCCAAGTATTGACATAAATAAAGAAGATTATTTTATTCATTCTCCATGAATCAAAAGCAATCGCCAAGAAGGAGTGACTCTTTACTTATCCAAAAATCACCAACGATACAAATCATCCACGCTATGGGATACTCAAGTACGGCCTATGACTCCTCCTGCGTTTTGGCTTATCAGAAGGTGAACAAATTATAAGATATAAGCAACAATATTTCATTATTGATGAACCATGAAGTGAGGCAGACTACGCCGCTTTGAGACAAGTTCTTTAGGAGTCTTAATTCGAAAACTGGAATACAGCCGACTGGAGACACTATAAATCAAGTCCATCTTTTCTTCAATTTAATGATACAGTCAATCTAATCTCAAAGATAATCAATGATTCAGCATAAAAATATTGCAGTAATATTCTCACCTCATCAACTTGACCTCATAAGTAGTAAATTATGAATATTTATAGTGATTTATAGGGTTTATAGGATTTATAGGATTTGATGAGATTCGATCAACAATCAGGAGGCGATGTAAAATTATTCGACCAAGGCATGCCACGCCGTGCTACCACATAATAATGGAACTTGAACACTACCACCAATTTGTTTAAGTTTAATTTAAGCACTTGTCCATCCTCCAAAAGGCACATAATCATTAGTCGATTGAGTTGAAATCACATGTCCAGTGGAGTCGTATTTGACATAATTGACAAAAGAATATTAATTTCGTGCGAAACCATCACAGTAGCCGCCAAAGAATCGCTGAAAGATACTAGATGTAGAAAATATAGAAGGAGTTAAATATTAGTTGCCCAGAGGATATATTACATTGGCAACACCTACTAAGTATTTGCAGTTATCTGAGGGAGTATAACCCTCCCACGAACAGTCTGGATTACTGCTTGGCACCACTTTCAGATAAATAAAAGGAAAAAATTTTGCATTGGTGATCATTGGCAAAATAATCTCAGTATTGATTAATTTTAGTTGAGAGGCGGCATCAATTCCACGGCAAAGTTCGACATATATACCTGCGGAATATCCAGCCGTCAAAGCATTATTCAATGTCTGAAGAGCATTTGGGTCTATTCCTGGTGGTGAGTGAGAGTTTTGATAGGCCCTCACAATGACAAATGGTGCCGCATCAGGCACACTCGAAAGAAGACATTTGAAAGCAGATGTAGTGAAAGGACCGACAAGTCCAAAGCCAACAGAACTATAGGAGGAGCAAAGAAGTAGCCCCACAACCAATAGAAACAAGTTAAAGTTCTTCATTTAGAAATTATTATAACTTGTATTTTACTCTCAGGACTTATAGAACATAAGCGAAAAATCAACGTAAATAAAATTAATTTATATTGATTTGGCCGTATTCTGCCCAGCAACTGCCCAATGCTGGATAAAAATTGGTTTAAATTCGAGATTATGCAAGAATTTATAAAATTATATTTTGATATCCATCTTCGATTTGCAAAATTAATATCCTTTGCCTTTAAATACTATGTATGAGTGATAGCGTTATAGATCCTGCTGGTAATTGATAAAATGAAGCGTCTATCGATTATTTTGAAAAAATAAAATGCAAAGAATTATAACAAGTAAAAGTAAAAATCGATTCAGATAACCTGGGATTGATAACTTTATCATAAGTCTCCAATCAAAAGCAGAATCAAAATGAGAAACGAGTTTCTATTTTTTTAGCAAAATCAAATTCAGTAATGTTTTAGAACAATTTTATTCAAATGCAAACTCAAAAAAATAAACAGTAAAAACATAACAAAATAATAATTATAGTTAATCGTTATGAATCTTTAGATTTATTAATTAATATTGATTACAGCATTTTCTTCATTATAAATCATAAAACCTCAAATTTACATCTCAATTCCTCGCTCCGATGTCATCTCCAAAGAATAAAAATATTAATGGCCTATTTTCACGGCTTTGAAGATTGCAGAGAGTTGGAGACTTCCAAAGTGCCAAGTCCGGTGAATTATCGGCTTTCAAAACGCCGCCTTCGAAAGCCATGCGTCTTTTATTGAACGAACTGTCTTAATCCCTTGACTGCTGAGGCCTAGGATCTGTTAAACAACTCCCCAGTTTTCCGGAATTTGTTTATCTTTACAGATCTAACAATTGATAGTGGGTTGAAAATGAGCAATGGATCGAGACGCCCTCTCTCAATTAAAAATTCTTCCTCGTTAAACGCCATAACGAATCTTTTTTTATTGAATAAATTTTCAGTCAAAGCCTTTTTTGCCTCATTGAAATTGTGATATTCATTCTTTTAGAATTATCGCCCACAGTTTAAAAATTATTGGCTCAATTTCTGTATATGTGACTTCTGCAGTAACTCATGCAACATTTCAACAATCAAATGACTTAGGCTGAGGCTATCCATGACCAAACACCCTTCTCCTTCATGACCTCAGCATTTGGCGTTAACCATTTTCCTCTTTTTCTTTCCTGCTTTAAGTGTATAAAAAATCAATAATACTGTCGACATATTTTGCTCTGAAGAACTGCAGTGTCATGATTGATAATTAGATTGAATGAAAATGATTTTTTATTTCTGAAGATATTCCGATGAGCTATAATTTAAATTAAGCCATCAATGAAAGTCTTATTCTTAATCGCGCTGTGCTTCATATCCACCCTTCCCAAGAAACTCATCTTTGTTCAAGAGATATTTAGGCATGGAGCCCGTTATCCCATTTATGAGGTGGAGCACGATACGTCCGGATCGACAGAGTATCTCATGGGAGAACTCACCACCCAGGGCAAACACATGCAATACATTCTCGGTAGAATCATGTACGATCAATACTGGAAATAACTGTTCGCAGGAACAGAGTATCTCAACAAATACAATCCTTCTCTCATTTACGTTAAAAGCACCAATGTGAATCGCACCATTGAAAGTGCTTAATGCCAGCTATTAGGGTTGCTGGAAGACCTGCCCCCTTATCAGCTACCCCTCTCTCAACTGAATAACTCCTTTCCTCCCTTCATCAATGCGAGTGATTATGAAGATATTGTCTAAAATCAAACTTATTTTAATGTCTTTGGCAACATTAACACCAATTTCCATACCATTCCCATCCATATGGAAAAATAAATCAGCGCGCCAGCCGGTTCTGGGTACAAGTATCGAGCCAACCCGTACGATTAAGGAGATTTCCTATCCAAATACGATACTAGCTAATGTCCAAATCAACATTTTTGGGGCAAGTAGAATCTTCTATCGGCAGCAGCCATGCGGATTAAAAGTTCAAGCGAGATAGCCGCCTTCCTCTCGACCCTCAGTGACGCAGTAGGCACAGGCATCAAATACGAATAAGCCTACAAATATATTGACGACTATTAATGCGAATTATACCTCGGAACTTAATATTTATCTCTCTTCGATGATCAACAAATGTTCAAAACTGCATGTACTTCTTCTCAAATTCAGAGTTCATCTTCCTTACTTCGACTCTTCTGCAATTTTTCCATACTTAAGATCAAATAAAAACTAGCAATACGGGTTTGTTCCAATCAACAATCCGAAATATTAAACTGGCCATCGATGGAAAGGGTCCTCAATTGGTTCTTTATAGTGCTCATGATACTACTCTACTCAGTTTTGCTTCTGCTCTTAATTTTTTAAATTTGGATTGCGTCATGGCCAATTTCTACGATAATGTCAAGAACTAAGACACCTGCATCTCAAAATACCCCTCTTTTGCTGCTAACTTCGTATTGTAACTGTGGGAAGAAGACAACCTCTCGTACATAGTCAAAGTACAAACACCCTTACTTAGATTTTGTATAATGGAGTCCCAAGACAGATTCCCATCTGCGGATATCAATACTAATGCCCTCTTACTGATTTTTAGAACTGGGCTAACAATTTCTACATCTAAAGCCCTAATCTAGCCTGCGGAATCCGCGAGCAATACACGAAATTGTACATCGTAATTGGCGTGCTCAGTGTTTTCATCCTCATCTTCATCGTAGTGACCATGCACTCCCGATTCAAGAAAAGAATCGAGCAGAAGATGCTATAGATGTAATAAAAGAAGGGCTACATCTAGAATTTCGAGGAGAAGTAGGGAGGGACTATCCATTGAGATGTATATCTTCAATTATAGCATGTATGGTTCATATAAACTGTTAGTATCATTATCAAGTCATCAATTTTATTCAACACCGTTGATGATCCATTGACTATTTTTGTCCGACAAATTTTTTAGAATTTATCCCGTCTTCCTTCGATTTACTAGGCAGTCATGCAGCATTTTCTGAGTAAAGAACTCATTTTTTAACTTAGTTATTGCCGGGGGCTATTGGCACTTCTTTAGCTGTTTTGGAATTGAGTGTTAGGATTTGTATCTCGAATTAAGTTATGAATTGAACTCTTTCTCGTTTTATTTGAAGTGAACGAGGTTAATACTGGGCGTGGTGCTGAGTTCTGGTAGAGTGAGACCCATTGTTATCGCATCAAATCGCAGACGGATCTGTTTGCGTGGTTTTTTTCCCAGTTTGAAGAGCTATATTCGCTCCTTGAGAGTCAAATTATCCATTTTCTTCTGTAATATTATACATTGGAGTGAAAATAGAAAATCACCAATCAAACCTAATTTATTCAAATTTGACTCGAATCTCATCTCCAATTTTGATGGCTATTGGTGCTGCTTCACCGGGGCTACTCCCCTTTTCCTTCCTCATAATTATGATTTTTATGCTATCTGGCTATCTGACAATTTCTGTCCAGATTTATTATTGATCAGTATTAATCAAACGTCAATTTGATAAATCTTGTAGGAACGGATCTTTCTGCTATAACAATTTAGGATGCAAGCACCCAAAAGCCAGCCTTACTTCATAGAACTCTACTCGGAGGACAAAACACTCAAAAACAAGTTCAAGTTTGTACTTGCTGTCAATACTGTCAAAGAATTACGACAACTTGTCTGCGACAAACTCATTGCCAAGAAAGAAATAGATGCTGATACCAAAGTTTCACTCAAAGACAACGATGACTATGAACTCGCTTCGGATGATTAGGTCCAAGATGTGATCACTGATGGCAAAGTTAAACTCTACAAGACACCAAATCCTGCAAGTCAAGTTAGCTCAACTGTTGCTATTACTCTCCAAAGTCCTGCAATAAGTCAGCCAGCCATCAACAGCTCTCCTGTTGTAAACTCTCCCTTGATAAGTGTTCCTTCACAATCCACCTCAAATCTGGTCTGCAAAGATACTCTTCTCAACCTAACAAGCTTTAAGCTCCCCCAGGTGGGTCCAGAGGTAAAACATAAATTACGAGTGTACTGCCCTCAAATCAGAAAAGGTCTCATTGAAATTCCCTTCCCTGATACCCTAACTTCCTATCTCTAGCTAAGCAAATGGATCGTGAATAGCCTTGGTCTTGATACCTCCCTAAAAGCATTAATCTATGGTAAATACGGTTAACCTCTCATATACAACTTAGATCTCATGCATCTTTCTCTCCCAAAAATTGATTTTTCCTAATAAATGTCAGTCATTTTCACGTCTACCGCATCAACTGTAGATGAGCCTGTCAAGGAGCCTTTCTACCAAAGCCAAAACATAAGTTCCTTGAGCGTGACTCGTGAAAATGATAGATTCGTGATTGACATTGACCTGGAAAACACTGTCGCAGTGCTTAAATACAAAATATTCCTTATGACAAAAATCCACCCCACCAATCAGATCGTCAAATTTGCCGGTAAGCCTTTAATCAATCTGGCGGAGTCGATTAAATCTTACGGAATAAGTGACAAATCTATAATCGAACTATCCTTTAAACTCAACTCCAACCTCGTCCCCTGCACATTTGCAGACAAGTTTTACTACAAGGACATCAAACATACTCGTTAACAGTCATAGAACTCGATCGTTTAACTCCGAGCTAATCTACTCACTTTAGCTGCTCATCTAACTGATGATGATAAACTCAAATTTGCAGTCTTCATTAGAGGATTTACTTAGAATATGCCCCTAGTGTTTGCTCTTAAGTGTCTGTTCAGCAACGACTTCGTCAGTCAGACCCATAGAATCGCATTGGAGGAAGGATTTCTGCTTTGTGTCTCTGATTTCATCAAACACTCCACTCCCTAACTCGATAAGCTCGAATACAAAGACGTCTTTCTCCACTTCAGAAACTTCCTTGACTATGTGTTGTCAGGACTAAAAACGCTGACAAACTTAGAATAGATAAAAGCGACAGAGGAAGTGGTTCATCTGCAGAGAAACTGCCATTTTACAACCAAACCTATCAAAGTAGCACGATTTGTTAAACTGGATACTAACTAAAAAGTGCTTGTCGACCGGGAGGCATTTGAAGAGCAAATTCTGAAAGGGTTTACCTTTCCCTCCCTCAAATTGCCCAAAAGCTAAAGTCTATTTTCAACTGCTGATCTCGATGAAGTCTACTTCCAATACCTGATTAACCAACTTGACAATTCGAATACTAACACTATCTACTGGCTTGGCTATAATAATAAGCATCCTCAGGTCGTGCTGCCAGCCATGGGAGCAGTTGACAAATACAATGGAGTCATGGATGTCTATCCCGATTTGAAAGTACACAAACCACTAGAAGTTAAGAACAAATCAACAACCTACATATTGCTAAGAAACAAAGAGAACAATTTGAGAGTATTTGTCAGTATGAATAAAGACATCACCAAACCACATAATCTCTTCAATGTTTTTACTGGAGAGGAGCAAGCTGTCAACCTCGATTTGATGTCAGGAAACGTAAGATCGTAAAACGTGGAGGAAGTTATAAATGCTGCTGATTTTAAGCCAGTTATCACTAGATAACCAAAAGAAGCCATAGCTATTCTATTCGATGTGTCAGGATCTATGGGCACTTCATTCTTCAACTAACCCGATCTTAGAAGAATTGGAGCAGTAAAATCTTTCTTCGAAGCATTTGCCTACAGAACCATTGCCTATAATCTTGAGCATGTCATTTCTCTCTTCTTTTTTGACCACAATGTCGAGAACAAGTGCGGATTCACCGAGGCTATCTACGATTTCAACCGACTCGTATCTCAAGCCACCCCCAAAGGATCAACCCTCATGTTCGATGCCGCAATGGTCGCTGTTAACGAACTAAAAGCCTTCAAACTTAAATACCCTGACTGCATTCTCAGAATAATTGCGCTTACTGATGGCGAGGATACAGGCTCGAAAGCTTCCATTGAGCAAACCGCAACAGCATTGATAGAAAACAATATAGTCATTGATTCTTTCGCAGTTGGCACCAATTGTGAGGGACTTAAGGTTATTTCCAAAGCTTCCGGAGGTAGGTGTTACTTAACCAGAAATTTGGAAGATAGTTTAAAACTGTTCGAGCAGGAGACAGTACTCAGCGTTCGTGCCAGAAAACCAGATTTAAATATTGTCAAAATGAGTCTTGCTTAAAGGATACAAGTGGCTCGCGCTCAACCCTTCGACTTACCGAACAATGTTCATGAATTTAAAATGCCTGAAGTAGTTGGAGGCCTTTCTGCCAAAGACATCATTAAGAAAATGGAGGGATCAGAGTAATCTAAAAAAATCGCAGGAAATAACTGCCTAAAGAGAATTGCAAAAGAGATCAACAATTACACTGCGAATCCTCATCCCTTTGTGGCTATTTTTCCTTGCTCTAACATTAATTTATGGAAGATATTACTGCTGGGACCCAAAGAAACGCCCTATGAGAATGGACTCTTTGTATTGTATGCCCAATTCCCTGGAGATTACCCCTTCAAGCCTCCTGTTGTTCGGTTCATCACTCCTATCTATCATTGCAACATGAACGCTCAGGGTAGAATTTGCCACTCAATACTTGATTGCAACTACTCCCCTGCACTTTCTTTTAGACAGATCTTGGACTGCGTTTATGGCCTAATTCTGACCCCTGAACCCGAAGATCCCCTTGATAATGTGATAGCAAGTTACTACCTTAGCGACTATCAGATTTACCTAAAGAATGCTAAGGAAGCCACCCTGAAAAACGCGTCAATGAGTGTGTAGGCCATAGTCGAAGAGCTATTTGGAAAGATAGTGGACGACAGTTAGCGTAAACAGAAGGAAACAGAGATTTCTGAGTGGATCACCCTTGCCAAAAGCTTTAACTGATTGTTCTCGAATCAATTTATCATAAAATTTATCCAATTTATTTAATTTTTCTAATATCAACTATAAAAAATCATGCAAAAAAACCCTTAGGAAATATCTTGCTCAACTTATCGGGAACTGGCTTCTTTTTCTTCTGTTTGCAGGCAGAAAAGGCATCTTCCAGTTCTTTGGCCTTCCATCCGAAGAAATTAAGTAGCTTTTACAAGTTTTATTGATGTGGTTACAACTCCTTCTGAAGAACCATGCAGCTTTCTCCTAAAAAGTTTATGGTTTATTTTTGATGAATGATTGTGCTGATATCTCCAATTTTTTAGTTGCTGGCAATTGCCACTTCGTCAAACATGGCCATTTTTGGTTTTTACTTTGGCTTGTCTTCTTTAATTTTCTAATGAACGATATTGCTCGAATCGATGATATCGTTGTTGTTTGCTATAGGCTTCTTGAGACTGCTGTAACGATATATTCTAGCCGGATGTTTAGTCGATCTAATAACCTCCTCTGTATTGGACCTCATTCTCATATTTGTGCCCATCCCTTTTTCCCTTTGGCTCGCAACCTGCCCCTAATCATCATTGAAATATCTATGACACTGCTTCTCAGTCGTTACTCTCTTTTGATGAAGACTTGCCTTCAAATATCCATTGGTCTCTCCCTTTTTCATATTTAAAACCTGATTCCCACAATCAAAGCTCCTTCTAAACATTCCTCCAGCCATTAACAGACTGATTGCATGTGCCTAGTTTTATTTTTCGATAGACTTCACCTTCGTCTTTGGATTTATTTTTGCATAATGGTTACGTTTTAGCAACTGATCGTTTTATAACGGATGATTCAGTTTCTTTGGGAATGTAAATTTGACGAATCTCAATTTTTACTTTAGCTCTTGGATGTAATCTTCGATGACTGCTTCGTTTTATGGAACAGAGTCGATAAAAGCTTTGAGTTCGGTTGGGAGGATGCGATGCTACGAAAGACTGTTGGCAACCTTTGTAAATTCTAAATCAGAAGGGAGGTACTCTTCTACGAGCGAATAGAGGTCTTGCGATGGATGCTGATATGGAAATCAGTCTATTTCCTCAAATTGACTAAGGAATTTGGGTTATTATTCATAATAGAATATTAGTTATAGCTTAAATCAATGATTCAACCATATACTTGACTTTTATCCACAGGATGGATTGACTTGCTGATTATGTTGTTGGTAGCCGCTTTGATGTTAATTAATCTTTTATTATAATAGTCATGAAGAAGTAGAAGGCTAGACCTAAGTAGGTGTACCTAAATAGAGTCAAATGCGATTGCATGGCACAGAAACATGAGCTTATTAACAACTGTCTCAATTGTGGAAAGGTGGTTTGCGCTCAAGAAGGCGAGGGCAACTGTCTCTACTGTGGGAAGCTAGTCACCCGTCCAGATGGCACTTTTATTGATGATAGCGAGCAATATTTCCCTTCCCTCTCGAAAGAGGAACGAGCAAAGGTCTCAGTCGAGCAATCAAAGGCCATCCAACATAAAAATAAGCTGGTGGAGAGGGATCACTCCGAAAATCAAACTCAGAACATCTTTGACGAACAAGTCGACTACTATGATATATCAGAGAATAAATGGCTTGCATAATCTGATAGGCAGAAAGCCATTGATAGAATTTTGGAGAAACAGCAATTAAACGAGGAGGAGGAGTTCAAGACGAGGGTAGTGTTCGATCCTGTCTCTGGACAGTTTGTTAAGGTGGATTACGACGTCGACGAGGAAGGCTTTAAGGAAGAGGGAAAGCGCTTCTTGTAGGGGCAGGAGAGAGAAGAGAAGCAGAAAAAGGAGAAATTAGCTTAGACCAAGCATAATTGGGATGATCGCATCTTGAGAAGTGACAAACTGCGAGACCTTTGCGAGGACATTCTCACTAAGCATCCATAACATGTTCCGAAGAAGGTCAAGAGTAAATCGAATGCATTCACATCCGACATCGTGATAGAGGAGTAGAGTTGATCTCTATCGCTGTATATTCTGCCTAACTCTATCTTATCAACCAGCCTAATTGAGCTACTTCCTAAAACTAGTCATAATAATTATTACCAATTTCACTCGAAGATAAATGTGTAACTATGAGAGTGAACTAATCAATATCAGGATTAATTTAAATTTGTTGGCTTATACTCGATCGAATAATTAATAAATGCAGGAGAAGAAAGGCGAGAAGGGCAAGTTCGAGGTCAACATCAAAGACTACGACTACTTAACCATTCTAGGATAAGGTACCAACCACTTCAAGTAGGTTCCTTCGGACAGGTGCGGCTTGTTAAGAAGAAGAATACATCCAAATACTCGTGCGTGAAGATAATGAAGAAGGAGGACCTCATAAAAGCACAGCAGGTTGATCACATATCCAACGAGTATAAGATACTCAGCTCAATCTCACATCCGTTCATCGTATCATCCATGTGATTCAGGTCAATTTCGAGGGCATTGCGCAAAACTCACGTAGTCTCTACATGTTTCTGGAATACGTACCGGGAGGAGAACTTTTCACGCATTTGCGGGAGGAGGGTATGTTTGAACCGCATAAAGCAGCGTATCTCATCCAATACATAGGTTCTACTCGGCTCACATCGTTCTCATATTTGAGTATCTGCATGCGAAAAACGTCATCTACCGTGACCTTAAACCGGAAAACATACTTATTGCAGCTGATGGTTATTTGAAACTCACTGATTTCGGATTCGCTAAAGCCATCGATAATAGAACTTTCACTTTGTGCGGAACTCCCGAATATCTAGCCCCAGAAATATTGCAAAATCAAGGACATGGGAAACCTGTGGATTGGTGGACTTTGGGTGTGCTTATTTATGAGATGATCGCTGGCATTGATCCCTTTGCTGACGACGATCCTCTGGTCATATATCAGAACATACTCAAGGGCAAATTGCACTTCCCAAAAGGTTTCGACAACGATGCCAAATCGCTAGTAAAACACTTACTGGTCAACGATCTCAGCAAACGTTACGGCAACCTAAAAAATGGTACTTCTTTTGCTATGCAGGAGTGAATGACATAAAGAATCACCGGTACCTTAACACGATCAACTTTGGCAATCTCACCTCCAAGAAAATATCACCACCGTACCGACCAGTGGTGAAGAGTGCCAGCGACACGTCCAACTTCTCGAGTTATGCTGAGAGCAATGGGGAGGGGGCGGAGATTAAAGCCAACGATGACCCGTTTCTCAGGTGGGATTGATTGTCTACTAAATACATATGCTCTAGTATGATAGATATTAAGATACATACAGGCAATATTTTCAAATGAAATTGTTTTTATTTTATTATTGATTTATGTTTT
>Ga0302185_10000361_pt1 | contig 36052 bp, 37 predicted proteins | sample II_Bog_E1_1_FD_200231 | JGI IMG/M metagenome (GOLD analysis project Ga0302185, IMG submission 200231) | Peat permafrost microbial communities from Stordalen Mire near Abisko, Sweden - II_Bog_E1_2 | ecosystem: Environmental > Terrestrial > Soil > Wetlands > Peat | place: Sweden: Abisko... | reverse complement strand
GAAATCAATGATATTTAGCTGTTACAATTCATCATCATCATTACATAACCATATATTCAATCCTTTTTTCGCTTGACTTCTTCGGGTTGATTGTTAAAATCAATTAGTCATTATATTTTTAAAGTCAAATGAGACAACTATTGAAATGATCGTACTTACTTGCTCGAATGGATGATTTTTTATTCTTCATTGATTAAATAACAATTATAATACCTCGTATAACCGATTGAATATTCGAATTTAGTTAAATCTCAATAATGTATTTTAATCCTAAAGTACAATTTGTTAAATGATTTTTCACCTCTCATTTAAATATCTAATGTTATTAGTCTTCCTCGAAGGATTGTTCAATATTCTGCAAAATATGAAAACATGCATTATTGATGATATTTTGCTTTAAATATCATAAACTGTTAATGCTGATGGTTTAAATAAATGATAAGTTATTTCAGCGAATTTGGTCTCAATATATCATTTTTTATTTTTAAAAATTAGACTCCAGGTTTAAATCAAAATGTGGAATCTTTTTATTTTTTAAATAAATTTGGTTTGTTCTTTAAAAAAGTATGTTTGAACACAGATTTTCATGAAGGAAGGGCAAAAGTTCACTCAAAAACTTCTTCTTTATTTTATGAATTTAAAATAATTCATTAATCTATTCAAATCATGACTTTGCTGTCAACCGTAAAAAAAATACTAAAACGGAAGGCGGGAAATTTTCTGTTAAACTAAACAGTACCTCCTCCTGTTGTGTACTTCATTATGTTTTTTTATGTCCACTACAACAGAGGGTAGATCAACAACTATAGTTCCTTAATGCTGTCGTTGGTGATGCTGAAATTGGCCATGATAGCTGATTTCAACTGTGCTTTTATGGCAGCACCTTTCCTAGGTTTCAGCAATATGGCCATAGGGTTACTATTTTTTGGAATTGCATGCCTATCATGCAACGAAAAGTGGAAAGTTTATCTATTACTGTTGGCCATAGGTGATGCACTCACATAGTAACCTTCCTTAAATGTTTTCTACTTGGCTATCGCTGCAACATACATCTGTGTGGAGACTTATCATAGCCTTATTTTCAGAAGTATTGAAGAAAACAAATAATATTTTACAGGTTTCTTTGTCATTGCGGTCTACGGCTGCATATAGATTTTCTTGCAGTAAACAAACAATACTTTACACTCTTACTTAATGGTCCTGATTTTGGGAGTTTCTTTGCTACTAGGAATGAGCATCATTGAGATGCGGATTGAAGAATTACGAGCAACGAGTCCCAATCAGATACGTAATGGAAGGCTTATGGCTCATCACCTAACATTGCTGAAATAAGATATCTAACTTTCTTTCGTCCGAAAGACAAAGATAGAACTGCATCGCCGAAAGTGCACGAATCCCAGTTGCTTTTGTCGTAATCCTACAACTATAATCGGACATAACTATTTCATTCGTCAGCTTTACGAAGATCTTGCGCAACAATTCAATCATTCCTTTGACCCTTTCTTTTTCGAAGATTATCTAATTTTCCTTGCTAATAATGGTTAGGTTATCAAAGCATTGCATCACTTATCTGCCTGGAAAACGGAGAATTATTTTACTTTTACTGCCAAGTTGCGTTGTGAGTAGCGAATAGCCAAATTATTGATGGACTTGAACAGTTCAAATATGTATGAGCAGGAATATTAATATGCTCTCGCCTATGATGGATATCTACTGCAATTAATGGTGTCTATCCACTCTATTCTACAGGAAAAACTGGTATTTTGGACATAAGTGAGCAGATAAAACCCACTAATGATCAAAATGCAGGAGAAAGGCAGTCTTATAATATAATAGATGTATTCGCTGAATTGTTTTTATAACTAAGTTATTAAAACTCACGAAAAGAAACTTTATAGTTTTGATGCAACTGTAATATACTCGATGTATCTGCTTTCAACAACCAATTTTAAGGATTATGCTGAACTGATTATTAAGAATACTTCTAAATTGCTAGAAGAGGTCTATGTTTTTGAAAACAATGTAGCGGAAACTTTCGCTATGCGCATTCGGGTTTAAAATGACAAAAAAAGTTACTTTAAGGATCGAGAGGAATACTTTACTCACGCAAAAGTTGGTAATGAGTCAAGCTATAATATACAAAATAACTATAAACTGATAATAGACTCAGTCAGCCGTGGGTTCTGCCGCATGATTAAGATTAGCAGGAATGAACTTATCGGAGAAGAACTTAATTTCATTATCCCTGATTGTTACAAGGAGGTGCACAAATACAGAGTTGAGGAACTCATTAATTTTGATTGCGAAGAACTCAGAGATATCATACCTTCCAAGTTGTTGCACAAGTAATTAAAACTACCAATCAGAGGGGTCGGGTCTTCTTTAATCATGGGCTACATCTGCATTAAATTTATGCTAGACATATAGGTTGGACTGGCTTTTATCTCTACAATTAAACGTGTCAACGACAAGACAAAAAATGCACTTGTTACTATTGAAGGAAAAATTAGGTAAAAAGAGTAAGGATTCTTTGAATAGATTTTAGGGCATAGTGAAGTTAAGAAGTATATAGATGGAACCCTTAAAAGTTGGATGGCTACAAAGACTGTTAAAGAGGAGAAATTCAACCTTATGATCAACTCCTCAAATTATAGCATAACTGTTAATTCGCCCTTTCTTTCTTTTTTTGTTGAAAAGCCCAACCTTAAAACCAAAAGCCCGCCCATTCATATTGAAGTCTTCAACGAGGAAAATAATAAACACAAAACTCCTGACAACGACCCCACCAATAAAATGGCAAAGGAGCTCAAGGAAATGGAAAATGCTATCGCTTATCAGGACAATGAGTCATCCGCCAGTACCAAGAGCAGCACTTCAGCTATCAATACAATTTCTACCTTCTCTTAAAGTAACTCTGTTCCCATATACCGCTATGTTGTTATATCCTATCTCATAGTTGTTGCTTTATGTCTTACAGCTAACTTAGTGGGGTATCTTACAGCAGATTTGTCTTGGGACAACACTGTGACAAACCATAACCCGATCAATGATATCATCAATGCTCAGAAACTATAAACAATAACAAACAAGCTTCTTTTAAACCTGTGGGATCTTAATGAATTCTATACTCATGGTCAACAGTTTAACATGACTCAAATGAACAGTTACTTTGGTCCACTGGGATATCAAGCTTAAATATTTGCTCTTTTCACAGAGATGGAGTCTCAGATGCGATCACTAATGTACTAAGGACTATAGAATTACTCGTCAGTTCTATCAGATAATATCCAGCAGAAGTGGTCAACCCTTCTAACAATTGAAAATTATTTCTCTGTTCCCAGTTAAATCACACTAGCTCATCAAAATTTAACTTATCTGTAACTGATGTTGAACTTTGTGGTAGACCTAAACTTGCTTGCAAATTAACGTCTCAGTAATCAAGTAATGATTGCCACTTCCTTGTCGACGGCATTCACAGTTACTCAAAATGTTAGTAATTTTGTAACAACTATTGACTCACAAATTAATCAAGATAGTTATCGTAGTTTATTCATCCAAATAGCCATGATAATAACAATTGTATTATCACTGGTTCCTGGTTGGCTCTTTCTGCGCACTCGCCTCCCCCTTCACGAGAAGATCTTCGACTTGCTTGTGTCTGTTGATGTTGATATGGTGATGAAAGAGATTCAGTCGCTTAATTATATTACCAATATCCTTAAAAATTATCAGGAGTCTAGTGAAATACTCAAGAACAACGTTATGGACTATCAGGAAAACATAATTTATCCCAAGCGCAATAGCGCACGCAGAGCCTCAGTTAACAATTAAATTATACTTGGTCTCGAAAAGTACGATAATATCGAAGATAATGCTGAAAGGGACATCAGTGAGGGACAGTCTGAGAGATAATAACTTACTAAAAAAGACAACAAACCAGTCGCTATAGCAACAACAATAGCTGGACAGTCTCGAACATCTAAATTTAGCTCCAAATCAATTCGAGGTTTTACAATAATGAGAGAACAGAGTGAAATCAAGCAGTTACAGCAACAACGCAAAAGAGATGGCGAACTGGACTATAGAGGATCGTAGTCAGATCCATCCAAAAAAGTGTTGCCTAGGCATATGGTTTTCTACTTGTTAATCTTGGTATTTGTTGTATTTCTAGGAGTGGCAGCTTACTTAAACTCTAATTACATGTCTTAGATTAAAAATAGGAAAAATGTAATGTACAACCTTATTGACCAGTATATCCGAAATACTCAAACATTAGCGGTTGGGAAGCTATATTTTAGATATGGCATTGCCGGCCTTGCTCCTGTATATGGAGGTTTTAGTACATTACTTACCATGGCTCAAAGTATTCCCACCTACAATTACACTGCCCAAAATGGTTATTCTCAAATTTACCCAAATTGTACCGCTTTAGATGCAAATTCATCGAGCTATATCACGTCTCAAAAGTACTGTGAGTACAACTATTCGTATCTAATCATTTTGGGCGAGTATGGGGCTTTGTTCAAATAATCTTTTGAGAATAGGTATAACGCAGATCTTCAGCTATCAAATTACACAACGAATAACCAAATGAGTATCTATAACCAAATCATCTATAACATCTCAGAGAAAGTGTTCTACATGCAGAGTTTAAATCACCAACTGTAGAATATGACCGACGCCTTGGTCGATCAGTAATTCACTGATATGCTTGCATATTCCTCGAATTATCAAAGCATAAAAATGTTACTGCTAGTGCTCGCTGTCTGCTGGACGGCCGTCTGCTTTATTGTGGGAGTTATTGTCATAATGGGCATGAAGCAGCAGTATTTTAAAGAGGTATACATGATAACCTTCCTCAACTATGAAATGATAATGAAGAGCAAACGGGTTGAAAGCTTTCTGGATTCGCTGTCCAAATCAAATAACTGACGGCTATGATAACTTCAATTTTATAAATGGCTCATTTGATTCATACCTATTTTAAGCTAACGAACTATAACTAACTATACCTTATCAACTTTATTTATCCTTTCTTAGAATGAATAGTCAAACAAAATACGATAGCTATATGATATAATTGATCACTCTGATTCTGCCTCGGCCCAGGTGATTACCTGTTTAAACTGCTCTTTGATTTGTGTTAGCGAGATAGTGGCGATCTGTCGGCCCAAGCTAATTCTATCTTTCCTCACGCTAATTCCGTAGATAAAATGATTGCCAATGTTATAAATGAGGGTGAACTCATTATCTCCCTCCGTAATTATTTCGAGGGGGTGCTGGTCATCTTCCTTGGCCAAGTTTAATCGAATTATGTAAAGACTATCGTTGAGGAGAGTGGAAAGCACGCTGGATTCTGAATATCTGTCTTTGGTGCAATAAAGGATGTGATCTGAGTCGGTAGGGGGCATACTTTCATTATTGGCGAGGAAGATGTTGTTGATAACTCCTGGATTGTGATTCTGCAATCCAGTCAAATACTATTGAAAGGCCTTAATGTTTATCATGTTCAATAAATTGATTGATCAATTTATTTTATAGAATTTGCTTAAAATAACAATCATAACCATGAGTGACAGAAATAAGGATGGAGTCAAAGTCATAGGCAATGCTTATCGAATATTAAGACCACTGTTTCAAATCAGAAACTATCTCTATGCGCAAGGTAAGTCACTCTTTATGTAGTGTGCTGTCTTAAAAACAATTATGAGATTGTTACTGCTGCTCTCGTAACTTTGATTTGAATCAGTATGTCTACGATAACGAAGACCCTTCGCAAAGTTTAAAAATGCTCAGCGAAAAGCTATAAATTAGCGATCACAACTAGTATAGTAACCTGATCTTTCCTCTTAATCACATCAAGGACACCTTAAACGACAAAAATATCTCTCTCTTCTTTATTGAAGATTATATTGTCCCGCTCCGCTATTATGAAAGACAAAATTTCACTATTCCACAGTTTCTAGAACTCTTGCATGGAGCAGTATTTTAATTAATAACGCAGCTTTCATGTCTAAATCAATTGCATATCCGAGACATTGTTCATGGCAACATCTCAATGAATACTTGTTATCTAGTTCGACAAAAGGATGAGAAAAACTGTAAATTCGCACTGAATATCCTCGACACTTAATATTTTACCGAAGATGATTCTTATTAGGGGATTGAAGAACGTCTATATGAATCAGAGGGGCAAGCTTTGGGATTAAGTAAGTAGTAACGTATGTAGAAGTGTCCTATAAGGACGATTTGTAAAGCTTAGTTTATGTGATGACACATCTCCTCTCAAAAGGGAGACTATTTACAACACAACGCTTTCAATTGTAATGGGTAACTGAATCTGAGTTTTTGAGATGGAAAACGTGCGACTATTTTAAATAAATTATTAAAATTGTTCCTCCTAAGCTATAAATATTGATTGAGATATACACAATTGCCAAGTCAATGCAGCGCACAGAAAAGCCCGACTATCTCAAGCTAATGAAAAAAGTGCTGAGTATAATGTCTGCTAACTGCTAGCATAAGTAGGCTCAATAGAAAAGCGAAGAGGGTTATATGCCCACCAGAAGATTCAAACCAAGGCAGGAAGACTCTTATGAATCATCAATAAATTAGGAATAAATTTAAATAAAACTGACAAAACCCACTACTCAAAGAATCCATACTCGGTTTGCGAATGAATGAAAGTTGAAGAAGCCAGCTGAATTTAATGATCATCTTTCAATTGTTTAATAAAATCAAATTGGGAGGGTCTTTTTAATACACTAAATAATGGTAATGATAATGATATCATTTTGGGCCTAGGTTTCGGCTGCTCCGGGATTGATAGATTAAATATAATGGCTGACTATTCTTATTTTATAATTAACTGTATAATATTCGTTAATGAGGAAAAGCACATCTTTTGCTTCTATTGTCTAAGTCAAAAGAAAAACATCTGCTAGCCACTTTCCCAGTTCTATGGCAAACTCAAGGTACAATTATTCTTAGAAAGATTGTCTCTCAGCAATTATACCTCCATTCAAAATGGATTTCGACCTGCCAAGGGATTTTCCTTTGGAAGTTCCCCCAGAAATAATCTTATGTCAATTAACTTGGTTTCCCCTGCTCCCAAATACAACATCAAGGGTATTGTGGAGATTAATTTGGCGAAGAAGAAAGGTCCATCGATGGCAACTGGAAGATAAAATTCTGTTTAAAAGACAAACCTTTCCTACATGTATACCAACGCCAATGTATAAATTAATGTATTCAGCCCGGACCAGCATCTTATCAAACCGAATCCTTTTATAAAAGTACTTCCTCTGTCAAAATTGGTAGGAGTAAAAATGAGAGTGTCCGGATTGAGTTCCTTAATGAGAAGGCAATTAACCAAAACCCAGGTCCTGGAGCTTATCACTCCAAAGTAGTAAAACTTAAAGGTGGCAAATTAAATGGAACATCCAAAAGATTTGCTGACGACAAAGAAAATCGTCCAGGCCCAGGAGCTTATAACACCAACTATATCGATCAAGACGCCATTTGCAAGGGCGCAACACAGACTAAAAGTTTAAAAATTAATCTGAAGTGAACTGATCTGATATTTCTTGCCTACATCTATTAAATTTATTGTAGAAATTACAGATAGATAATATGCTCGAGACTGGAAGTCGGTTGGATAAGATTGACCGCAGATATTCACTTCCAAATACTTTTCGGGGAGGGAAGTTGAGCGTCGAAAATATGAATCGTACACGCAGCTTGAAGTTTCAAAAAGTAAAAGATGTTAAATCAGCCCGCTCTCATTTTTAATTTAATGCCGAACAGCTTGAGTATTCAGATTAATAGACCAAATAAGGAGGAGTATTTTTTATTTCAAGATCGAGGATTCTAAAAGGAAGACCCTCAGAGCAAAGGAGAATTACCAAAGGCTCTACAGAGATGATGATTCATCCTCCTTAAACTCCCACTGAGGAGGAGTAAACACCAAAACAAACTAGTATGCACTTCTACTCTGCAAATTTGCATGAAAGGATGAACTTTTATATGAACAATCTGCTGAATAAGAGTTCGCAATATCATAAGCAAAAATTGAAAGAGATAATATAAACCAAGATATAGCCAGTGATACCTCAACTGAAGCAAGCTGCAAACAGTCAAAACCTATTTTGGAGGAAGATGAGGAGATACAAATCCACAAAAAAGGATAAATCTAATCTATCCCCAGCATGAATAATATAAATGGCAAATAGAAGAGAAAAATGCATGTTTGTCAATAATACATTTATTAATTTTATACATATATTTAAGCATAAAATGTATATCCACCATGCTCTGCCAAAGGATCTTCTCCCCACTCCCAAACGACCTTCTTACGAAATCAAAAAGAAGTTTTCGCCCATGCATCGAGACCATCAACTCAGAATTAAATAGCAACAGCAATAAATGAAGCATTCTTTGAGTTAAAAAACTCACATGCATCATATAGTACTCAAAGATAAGCCATCCGTCAATTTGGTGGGCAAAGAGCTAAATAAGCCCATTGTCATCCCTAGAATGATCAATTCTATTCTTATGAAAAAAAAGAGGGAGGCTGATGCTGATAGTCAGGATAGAAAAAGCGAAGATATCTCGCATGAAAAGAGTCAGCACAAAATGAGGAGTTCAATCAAAGACGTGGTCTTATGCCGAATGTAAAACAAAGTCGTTCGATCTGCGTCCTCCCCATTCCCCTATCTAAATCTTTCTTTAATTGATTAAAGCTTTTGCCTTATCTACGAGGGAGAGTCCAAAAATAATGGCATTAGGCATGGCTTTGGCACTCAGTACTATGCGAATGGCGAAAAATATATGGGCTTTTTTTAATAAAATCGTGCCTCAGGACAAGGTACCTATTATAGTATGCATAAAAAAATAATGGGCATCTGGGAGCAGGATAAACTCAAAGAAGTGATTTTATAATTATGATATATTTTCTATCTGAACAGCGAAAGGATAATTTTAAAGAAGATTCTTTTGTTCTTCACTCAATCTAACCTTTCTGATAATTTATATTTACTAAAACAATAATAAGTATCGAAATGAAACCTAAAAACCAAAAAGATTGCGACTATTTGGTGAAGGCCGTCATCATTGGAGACAGTGGAGTTGGAAAGACTAACATTCTTCTGCGTTACTGTGACAATTCTTACAATCCCTCTTACTCCTCCACCATTGGAGTTGACTGGAAAAATAAACTGTTACAAGTTGACTAGTACAAAATAAAACTTCAGATATGGGATACAGCTGGCCAATAAAAATTTAAAAACCTGTCTCCTACCTTTTATAAGGGTGCGCTTATTATAATTCTTACATATTCTATCGACTCTATCGATTCTTTTGCAAATGTTGGAAGTTGGATCAAAAAGATTCGTGAGCATGCCAGCTCGGAGGTTTCTGTTTTTCTCGCAGCAAATAAAAAGGATTTAACTGAAACGAGGAAAGTGCAGCCGTAATAAGGATAAAACCTGGCTGCTTCATACGGAATGAAGTTTTATGAAGTGAGTGCCAAAGAAGGCACAAACATATAGGAGATGTTCTAAGCTATTGGAAGATAATCGTACAGTAAAATAAAAACTATGAGCAACGATAAAGAAAATACCAATATAGTGCTCCATCCAAAACAAAAAGAAACCATTAACTGCATGGGCAAGTCATGCAACTGCTGACATCTTCATAAAGTACGAGTGTGATATCTTGCATATATTATCAATTGATAACTAATCAATTAAATTTACTCTGAATAGCTGTCAAAAGAGCTGTCGTATCCTTCGGCTATTTTCCCAGATTGGTAGTTAAACGCATTTTCTAAGGTTCAGAAAGACTCATAAAAAGATTACATAAATCTCCGTCAACAACTCCTTTTGAAGGGTGGAAAAATGAGCGGAACTGTCTTTGGTGTGATGTGCCAGATAGACTGGTCTTGGCCATTTCTGCTGCCAGTTGGCAAAGCTATAGATGCATATCCTCTTCCTCACTTTCAAAGGGATAGAACATTCCTATGCGGCCATCAACAGTTGCGTAAAAGATATAATCATTCTTCTTTTAGTCAAGATGCCCAACTTGGATTGCTGTAATTACTTCGCCCACGTTGAAGGCAATAAGCGAATCGAATTTAGACACGTCAGTGAATTCGTTGTATATATGTTGGCTAGTGGATGTGTAAAACTCTTCCTTTATGCCTAAATAGTTGATAAAGTACGCTCTGACAATTTACTAACAAAGAAGTTTCCGAATTTATCCCCACCTGCAATGACGCCGTAATCTCCATCTATTAAACAGGCACAGGAAACGAACCGTGGCAAAATATCCTCTCCTACATACTAAAAAGTTTTATTCAAGGGATTATGCCTGAAGAGTGTGAAGGAGTTCATAGTCTGTGTTGTGAAAATTTTCTCACCTTCACTGCAAATATGATTGATTGGAGAGCCAAGTCCACCTTTATCAGCTCGAAGCACCAGTTTATTTTTAGATACATCAAACATCTTTAAAGTCTTGCCGACTCCAACAAGGAGTTTGTCGTCGTATACTTCCATAGCAGTAGGAATCTAATCAAGCGCCCATACATAAAGTAATGAGATCTGCACGTCGTTGTCCCCTTTCTCAAAACTATAAACTTGAATCAATGGTTTGGAGTAGGCAAGAGCAGGATAATTTTTCAATCCTAAGACACAGCCACAGCAAAGATAGCTGCGAGATTGCTGGGGAATGTAACAAAGTGACACACATTTTTGATCTTCATCAAAATTAATGTTCTTTTCCAATTTATAGTCTTTCTCAGGATTAAGTAGTGCGAGTCTGCTGACCCAAGTCTCATTTTATTAAGATTTTTTGCCCTACATGAGCACTCCAAGATTATTGTCGATTGAAATTAATCTCCTTCCTGGTAATTCAAGCTCTTTGTCCACCCGATGAAGTAAATTTCCAAAACCACTGATCTCCACAAACTGAAGATTACCTAGGAAATATGTCACAAAATTGCAACCTTCAAGCCCCTCCATGCATATTTCACTAATATACTCTAGAGGAGGTAGCGAAAGCGCGCACTGAGAGAGTTGCCCTTGAATGTTGTAGCTCACAGAGGGCTATGGGTACAGTTTGATGATACTCATTTTCTTAGCAATATTTATCTTTGCCAAACGAACAGCCTTTTATCCAATTATTTCTTATTTTGTTCCCAAATCCTCGCCATTTTGGTTAATTTCAATAACCGTAATGCGGCCAGTGTTAGTCCCGACATGAATACTAAAGCCACCTTCACTGTTTGGAATTACCACTAAGGATTCAATTGATGATTTAATATTTTTGCTGAAGACTTCCACAATTTCCTTTGATTGAATAAAGAACACTGAAACGAAGTAGTTGTTTTTACCAATTGCCAATATTCTAGAGCATGCTCTACCTTCACCCAGACTATTAACTTCAGGAGGAGAAAAATCCAAAAAATTAGCCTCGCTGTTAAGCTGAAACTCTTTGGTCTATTCGAGATCACCCTTAGAATTGAGTTAGTAATAGACCATGAATCCTCCAATCAATGAAACAGCTATTTGCCTGCCCTCTGGCACACTAATAGCTTTCATGATTCTTCCAACTACATTTTTATCTTTGAAGACTCCTTATCGAATATGGCGTATCCTTGAAGCCATTACCTGCACAATGGAATTATCAGCTAGCCTAGCCACATGCAGGGTGAGTTCTTGCTAATCTAAGCGTAATTCAGTAACTTGAATGAACTTTGACCGAGATTCACAGTAATAAACAGTAGTCCTACGCGAGACGTAGGAGACCACAATGTAACTGTGATATCGATCGGCCACTGATTTTTTTAAGCACCAAACATTGGATGGTGCAAGCATTCCAATTGTAAGCCATGATTGAATCTTCAGTCCATATTTGAGAATGCTTAAAAAGCCTTTCTTTCCTCCTGAACGGCCGCCTGTTATTAAAAGTTGATTATTCATTGTTTTCTCCATGTTTACGATTTTCATGTCCCTGATCTGCCGTGAAGTTTACATTCGTCCTACCACTTAGACCTACTTTAAATATTGACCTCTGCTTAAGGCCTCTTCTTTGACCTGCTACTAACGACTGATTTTACCTGCTGATCTTGTTTTTTCAAACTTATCTTCTGGGCGATATTTGCCTGCAAATTGAAAGAGAAAGCTTAATAAATATGCAATTACTTGTCCTCCGTGCTGGAGAGAGCATAGAACAAATTTCTTTCAAAGACTGCAACTGTGATGGAGGGAGAAATGGTGTCTACGTAGAGAACTAAGCTGTTTGCAGGGTTTGACTCATCTATTGCTACCATGTTTATTTATCCAAACTCATTGAGAAGAAAAATATCTTCCTTGCGCTCCTTTACAATTCTTCTCCAATAAGTCGATTGCAATCCTCCCTTCTGCTGCAGAAACCTTTTGCTATAGATTTTTCCCTTCACTGTAAAATGAATGTCTCTTTCGCCTACGATTATGAAATTGCCTTCCCCACTGCGAGGAATTAGGAGATGAACAGAGAGATCGTCGATTGCAAAAATTTATTATTCATATTGAGATTGATTTTTCCAAAGTTTGTGCACTCTCTTTCGCCTTATTCCACCCTCTCCCAAGCTCAAACGTAATGAGTAAAATAGAGAGACATTTGCCAGACCCTGTACGAGCCCAAAACAGACATTAATTGATTCATATGGCTGCTGAAAGTATAGCAATGGAGACAATCGAATACCGGTAAATCCAATTTCTCGAGCATATAGTTTAAATTCCCAATTAGCAGCGGCAATCATTACTAATTTCGCCTCATTATTGACTGCGATGTACTGCCCTAAATCTGAAAAAGAGTACCTAAAACTGGTTTAGCGAGTCCACTCATGACACTACTCTCATCACTGAAAACCATACTCTGATCGAGGAGTGCAAATCTTGAACTTTGTTGCCTCCATTAAAGAAGCTGATATTTGCCATTCCCTAGAGTCAGTATAATAATATCTTTGCGGAGTTCCTCGTCTTGGTAGGCAATGGCCTCAGCAGAACATATGCTGCTAAACAATTACTCTTGATGAAAGCTCTTAAATTCTACTTTGCTGGTGGCTTTGTTCGGCGAGAGGTGGAAGAGCTAGAGTGATGATGTCCGGAAAAGGCATAACTGTTTGGGTTTGTCTTGTTATTCACGTGGCTTAATGGGGTATAGATGAAGAGCTAGGGCCAAACTTGCTATGGCGGGTTTGGTGAGTGTTTGGTGATATAATTCCATTTTATATAATTTCAATTTAGTCATAAAAGATCAAATGAGATCTGCAGAAATATTACCGTTTTAGCAGTCATAAATCATGAATTAACCCCTAAAACTACTTCTTTTTACACTTAATAAGGATGAATAGCTGATTCATAAAAATTAAATCGAATTCATATCAATTCTTTAATGCTCTTCTCAATTAGTTGTTAATTACTCCGCCTATTCCGTAGGCTGGCAGAAAACGGATCATACGCAAAGCTAGCGCATGAGGGTACAGAACCTTGACATGCTTTAATCGCTCCATTAGTTTTAATCCCTCTCGATTGTATAGATCTAAACCTAATAAATGCAGTGGCGTGACCAATACCTGCACAGCCAGCGGACTAATGAGTTGAGCTATTGCGAATCCTTTCCTTTCTGACATCTTGAACTTCTACTTCATCTGTTGGGCCATGATATGAGGAAAGGTAAAAGCTGATGCCATTGTAATCAAATCTCTGATAAAGAGTAATCCTAGAGCAACTACTGGAAAATGCTTTGGTGTAACTGCTCCAAAGTGTTGTATGTAGGCTTTGTCTTTTAGAATACCGCAGACTGTGTTCACTGAGAAGGTGATGAGAAGATTTTGAAGAGGGATAGACAGCCTTGGGCTGATCGGATTGTGGTCAGTGAGGTTGTTAGTAGTATAGGTCATTGCGTAGACGAAGTACATCCACCGAAACTTGAAGGAAATTAAGAATTGGAGGGGTGAAAACAGTAACCGTCTTAATCCATTCCGCACTCCATTCTAAATGGTTTCTTTGCCATTAGCGTACTCGATGACTGATCTATCTAAGATGGCGTTAGTGGGAGATACGGCAAATCCGGTTATCAAGCCTGATATCACGTCGTAGAGCATGTCATGCTTGGTTTTAGTTTTCTACATTTACGTCTATGATTTCGAAAAATTATAATAGGTAATACCATAAATTTTGAAGCATTAAAGTAAACTCGATGACAAATAAAACAATTTTCTTGCTATGTTGGCGCCATAATGTCAGATAATAATGAATGTAATGAGTTTGGTATTGCTGAAACTATCAACAACTTGTGAGTAAGCATAACGATATCTTTTCAATATTTTTTTAATAATTTCAAGCAACTAATATACGGGATTCGTCAATCCAAGCCATATAAATCGATTTGATTGTGATTTAAAATTATGCGATATATTTTGGAGTTGTGTATAAAAATGAATGAATTGTAATGACAATAAAAGGGAGCATGCTAAAAGAGTTAGCAAGAGGATATTATTTAGTCATTAGAATTGAAGATATTATTAAGAGGAAAGCATTATTTATTTATAAACCTCTCATACTTGAATCTTAATATTTTATAAACGAGTCCCAAAATATTTAGGATGTTTTCAGGTTCTATACTTCTTTGGTGGAAAATTAAAAGTTTTGTATAAAGCTATAAGTAATTTAAACAGTTAAGCTACAATACTCATCTCTCAAATTAATAATTAATTTAGCCATAACCTTTTTTCTTCAAAATGGATTGAAGTGACAGATGACTCAAATTAAAAATTGATAAGGTTCTACTTTTACCAATCATTATTTTAATATACCATGTCATACTTCTCTTAAAAGGTTTCAATGTTCGACTTCCCCACTCCTTATGGACTTTAAGCTGACTTATGTCCAGATTAAATGATGTCTCTCCTCCATAAAATTTAATCACCTCCTCCCACTCCAACACCCAATCTTGACATCATTCTCAGCAAGTTCCTAAACAATGATGAGCTAAACGACATATAAATTCAACAATTATCCGAGCAATAGCGCTACGCTATCGACCAAGTCACAGACCGTGCCAATAGCAACAAGAAGCGACCTGATGAATACCGCAAACTATTTTATCGTCGAGCTTTCAAATTCGCTCAAAATGAATATTTCGGCAAGAGAGGTGCGAACAAAAGCAGGAAGATGGCTGGATTCTACCATCATCACTTCGGAAGCATCGCCAAATCTATGAATGTTCCCCTTGTTAATTTTTATCACCCTGATCGGAAAACTAAGCCAGGACTAAAAGTAGGACAAAAGTCTTTTAATAAAGCTTTTATACGATTACTTCTACGATCGGAAAGCTTTCGAGCAGCCAGTCGAATTTATAGGCAGCGATTTAGAGAGGAATGCGCTCATGAACGAAAAAATAAAATCCCCATATTTACAACGTATCTAAAAAATGTGATCATCAAATATGGGCATGATTATACCAAAATGTCAGAGGCCATTCGGTCCAGCAAATGCAAGGTTCCTTGGACGAACCAGGATATTGAAGAGGCCGACCGACGAGCCAAGGAAGAACTGGAATTATCCTGTGTACCTTGCATGATGATGGAGGGCGATGCAGATGAGGGCTCTTGCTCTTCAGGCGAGGGCGAGGGCGATTAAATGTCTGAGGAGTGATGAGATGAATTCTATAAACATGTTATTTCATCAAAATTAAGTGAGCCCGATGGAGGTCTGCAAATAATCTAGAAGCTTTGCTCCACCGTATTAATAAGCTGAGTTGAAGAGCTGAGCCAGTTTATAACTCATGTTCGCCAAACTGCTTTGTAATTCGTTGTTTTATGCCTTTAAGGCAGCCACTTCTTTGGCTATATCCTGCTTCGGTTTTTCCTCTTCTTTATCGCTTTCCTATTTAGAAGTTTCAAACTTTGGAATATCCAAGGCATCCTCAATCTCCATATGCCCAAATCCTAAACTGGTTCTCATTGAACTGGTCTTTTCGCGTTGTAGTTCTGTCAAAGTTTCCTCATAAAGGTTCTTGTATTTCTACAGTTATTTTTCCTGTTTGGAGAGCTCTTCCTTATACCTTTTTTCTTCGTCAATATGACCAAATTATATAATTTTAAAATCTTTGTCTTTTTTGGCAAGTTGCTTTTCGAGTTCGTTTATTGTCTTCTGGTCTGCTTTGGCTTTATCATTGCTTTCCTTCTATTTAGCGGCCATTTGATCCTCTAGTTTTTTAGCATTGACCGTCAACATTTATTTTTCTCCCTCCAAAATCTGTATTTTTTTTATTTGCTCTGAGGATTGACCGGTATTGCCTTTTTCCTTTGTCTTAGCATTTTTGGCCAATTCTCCTAATTTTGCGATGGTGTTGTTAATTCTATCGATTTAAAGTGATATCTTATCGTCATGGAAATTAACGCGCGACATATCCATTTCTCTCTCTGGACCGTTTATCACACTTTTTTTATATATATCTACCTTACAGCATCTCCCTACTCCATCAAGTACTCGCATCGAAATGTTACTTCAACATTAGCATTCGGATCAGGGCACTACTTGAGAGCAATCGTGATGACTTTGCCTAATTTATAGAAGGAATACCCTCCAAATTATCATTGATGACTTGAGCTATGTTATATTTGGCATATCCTCCGCTCTTGGTTCTGCCATCATACATAATGATGACTAGAATTTCCGTCTATCTCTCTAAATGCATACATTTTTCTCATCGAACTGTGCCTTGGCTTAATTGTAAGCCAAATTGAACTCCAACGTTAGTTGTTCCTAAAAAACTGAGAATCCTTTCTCATGATTAACCCTCTTGGTCTCCACTTTGTTCTGATCTGCTTTTATTGAAAGTTACGTCTCTTCCATTGTATGTGTGTTTGAAATTTGATGTTTTTATTAATCTGCAGACGATGAAAAAGTGCATGCACTCGCACCTTGATATTTTTGTTTTGATTCATATGATTATATTTTATTCCTTTTAGTAGTAAGTCATGAAAGCATCCCAAATCAGACAAAAGTATAAACAGATATTAGAGGAACCTGAAGACGAGGATTCAGAGGATTAGTGGGAAATAGCCTACTCTCAAATGGCCAAACAGCGCAAGAAACGTATACTCACAGAATCAAGTCCAAATAAATCAACCATTGCCGAAAACTTAGATCCGCAACAGAATATTTTGGCAATCAAACAAAAGCTTGCTCAATGCATCTCCAATAATAAACTACTGGAAAAAGAAATCGAACGAATGAAGAAGGAGCAAATCCTACACGAGGAGGAGAAGATGTAGTGGTAAGAAACAATTCAAGAAATGAATAAAACAATTGAATACGAAAGAACTGCTCACCAGAAGCAATTACAAACAAATGGTGAATTCGAAACAGAAATAGCAGAACTTAATAGGAAAATATAGGAAATAGGAATGGATAGAGACCTTCAGCAGAAACAGGTTGATTTTTATCAATCAGAACTTAAGCAGTTGAAAGCTGAGTTTTAAAAACAGGAAAAGGAGCATAAGAGTTTCACCAGGGATTATAAGCAATTTGACAAGATTAAGAAGGATAATTAGTACTTGAAAATGGATATCGAAAGATTGTCCCTGCTTATTGACGACTGCCTCAAGATGGGGAGGGTAAGCGGGGAGTTGATGCGCCGTCACTTTTTGGGCAGGCCTCACCGTTAATTTGACTATTGGTTTCCACAACAATTAATTGGTGAAGTTGATCACTTTCTAAAGAAGAGTCAAGTGGGGTATGGAAATAAATAGTTTACTGCATCTCTTGTGAAATTTATAGATAAGTACGCAGATCGAGCTGCAAAATAAAGCGAAGCAAAGTGTAAAACTGTGGCTGTTCAACAGCCAAGGGGAAAAGATAGTTTTAGCCTTAAAAAGCAAGGGAAAGTTGCTCTCTAAAGCTCTTCCTTCAAGAAGCATAGCTATAACCTCAGCAACATTCGTGAAGAAAATAATTTGAGATCGATTACAAGTTGTTTTTGGAAATCAACGGAGTCAAGAGTGGCACCTTTCAACCGGTCAATAACTCAAATTAACTCAAATGCAAGATAAATGTGTTTTGATATCCTAAATTAATTCAAAGCAATAGTGTTTTAATTACTATTGGAAAAGGAAATAAAAAGGAAGAAGATAAAGAAATTAATAGATTCAATGAGCAGTAGTATTCTCGATCTAATGGATGAGACTCCACAACACGATAGCTAATCACTTGAATGTCGTAAAAATGTTTTTGGACCTATTCGTTTGGAGGCAGATGAAAGCACAACTCTTTTGAAATGAGGCTTGATTTTTTTTTGTACGTTTTGATATTTGAAAATAATCTGAACTGTAACTCAATCAATTGTCAGATAAGGCAAAGAGTTATACCTATTCATAATAAATAGGCGGATGAGGTATATTTTAACAAAAATAGAGAATTATAACAATAATAATCTAATATGACGAGGATCAGCCATAAAAAGATTTTATAAAATAATATATATAAAAACAAAAATATGATCAAATAATTGATGATTTATAGATTTAAAATTTCATTCATAAGTATTATGAACAAATAAAGAATAAATTGCAAATCTCATGATAATGGTTGAAGTCTTTTTAATTCACTAATCCATGTTATTTAATTAATCTGTTATTTATTACCTCCACTCTACGGTATTTAATTCATTATTGAATATCAACTCGAAATAAATGCAAAATGTACATTAAGATTTATGCCCTGCCATAGGTTTGTTAAAGGCAATGACTTAATAGTTAAATAGTCTGCAAGGAAACTATTCATGGTCCACTCATAGGAATACAGCTGAGTAGTTAGATGTTAATTTTATAAACTTGTCGACAAGCTTGGCTGTCTGTAAGTAGTGCAAAAAGCTGATAAACTAATAAGAATAACTAGTAAGATATAATATACAAGGATTAATATCAGTTGTTTCTGTTGAGGTTCCAAACGCATTCACCAAAATATCTCTTATTAGGAGTCTGCTGGTTCTTATAAAAAGGATAGAAACTAAAGTGAAGGGAAAATGCAAAAATAGACAGCGGAAAAACCAACAAATTGAAGAAATAATCATTGACTGATTGCTTGAATATTATTTGATGCTCTATTAAATCAATCAAATTATCAGTAATAATTAAGGAGAAAGCTGAATCCCAATAATAATTTTTTGATTATTTTGCCCTTTCCATTGTTTATCCCATGTAAGGGAATTGTTATTTTACTAAAAGAAAATATAACTGATGATGATCATAAGTTAATTCAAAAAATCTAATATAAAATATCAAAATGTATGAGATGATTAATCCTATATTTAACTTTGTCAATTTTATTTTATATCTTAAATATTTATTTAGAAACCAGAAAGAACAACAGAAGTATTAATAATTTATATGTTTTAAGTAGCATTGATTATCTGATTACCTGGTTAGTTAAGAAAAACAAATGATCGACTTGTGCTTCTACTCTACTTTGTATCATTTATTATCATCTGCATATTGATTCTTAATCGTATATAACTCCGTTATTTTATTAGAATATGCCGTCAAGTAACATTTTTTATAGAGAGTCCATAAAGCAGTCTTCAATAAATACTAAATTCTAGTTTTGCTAATGGATAACCATAGCTAATCATTGACATATTCATATTTCAATAGATGAAATAATTTGCTAACAATCACAGTTCCATAGACTATTCAGTTTCAGCACCCTTGTTTCCTCCACCAACAATCTTCACATTAGAGTCATCAAGATTGAATGTGTGCTCTACTGTTTCCTATCCACTGGGTTGGGCTTCAGGAGTTGCTTCTGCTGGTGTTGGCTCCAAAGTTTAGAGATCTTCATCAGTGACTTCTATCTCTTCGACTTCTTCCTTGACTCCAAAAGCAGTGTTGATGAGATCAAAAACATTCTGCGAAAAGTAAAGAGGATCTTTCACAAGGTATCCTGAGTGTATGAGAGCAGCATAATAGAGATTTTTAATGAGTTTAGCGCTATTCTCGTCTGGTTCTTCCTAAATATGGTAAATAGTACCTCGACAATCTTATTAAGTTCCTGGATAATAGGGGCGTGTGGATTTATTTCAAGAATATTTTTTTCCTTGTGATAGTGAGAAGTGGTCTTCATTGAGGAAGCTGCCTCTAGTCGTTCTCTATTGGGGGTCTCGTTCATCATATCGGCTACAATTACCACTGGATTGTTTACGAGTCTCAAAGAGATTCTCACCTCCTTTATGCTATCTCTTAGCTCCTTCTGAGCGTATTAGATCAAGGGAGTGAATACTTTCTTTAAATATTTGACCTCTTTCCTCAACTCATCAGTTTTATAGGGCTACTTAAAATCAGTTCTGGCAATATTAACAATTTTGTAGGTTTTGTACTCTCTGAAAGAGGAAAAAAGAGTTTAGTCAAGAGGGTCATCTCCCAAAACAACCTCATATCCTTCCTTGACTAACTTTTCGATCAAAGGAGACTGTGACAATACTTCTACATTCTCTCCTCCAAGGAAATAGATCTGTTTCTGTCCCTCTTTCATGCGTTTAATATAATCATCAAGAGAGGTAAGTTCTGTGAGATTATTAGTGGTATACCATCTAGTCAATACTGCTAGTTTATCTCGATTAGCATGATCTTCAATCATGCCCAACTTGATGTTTTTCGAGAAATTTTACCAGAATTTATCGAATATTTCGACCTTACGATCGTAGGCAGATGTGTACTCACCATCAGCGTGCTCTTATTCTCCATCCTCAGAGAACAGTTCTTCTTATTCTTCGGGATCGGGGTTGAATGAGACCAACATATCGACAGCTTTCTTTAATAATTTAGATCCGATTGATTTCAAAGCCTTATCATTATGCAAATTTTCACGAGCAACATTGAGGGGTAGCTTATCGGAGTCAACTATGCATTTGATAAAGTTTAAATATTTTGGCAATAAGTCCTCGAATTCGTCATTAACCAGCACTCTCCTAACGTACAGTTTGACTTCTGACTTCTTTTCGTAGAACTTTTCGAATTGATCATAAGGTGCTCTTTCAGGTACATATAAAAGTCCTGTGAAATCAACCTCTCCCTCTGCTTTGAAGTGCGACCATGTTAAAGGATCGCTAGTATCTTTAAAAACATTTTTGTAAAACTCCCTATAGTCTACTTTTTTGATTTCACTCTTTTCTCGTGTCCAAAGAGGCTTATTCTCATTCATACGCTCAAATTTGACAGTTTCCACCTGCTTGGTTGTGGTCCTGTTAATTGAATTTTCAATTTCTTCTTCATTAATTTCCTTTCCTTATTCTTTCCATTGTTCAGTGGTCTTTTCGATCTCAGCTTCGACTTCAGCATCAGTCTTCTATATCTTCTCCTCACTAGTTACAGTTTTCTGTAAGTAGATAGGATAGTTGATAAAGCCACTATATCTTTGAATCAATCGCTTTAACTCTTAGTACTCAGAGAATTAACTGGCATCCTCCTTTAGGAAGAGTCGAACTATTGTGCCACGCTTGAGAGGCACAGAATTGTCCTATGCAACAGTGAAGGAGTTAGAAGCGGATGATGTCCAAATGTGTTGGATGTCATCATTGTTCTTGGAAATAACTTCTACTCTCGAAGCAACTAGGAAGGAGGAATAAAAACCCACACCGAACTGTCCAATCAAGTTAAGATCACCTGCCTTAAGATTCTCCAAAAATTTAGTAGTGCCTGACTTGGCTACAGTTCCCAGGTTGGTGATGAGTTAATTCTTGGTCATTCCTATTCCATTATCGATAATTTCTACAATTTTTTTGTCCTCGTCATACTGTATCTTGATCTCGAGTTCGGTTTATTCGCCCAGTACATCAGGGTTAGTGATGGCTATAAAGCGTATTTTATCAAGCGCGTCTGAAGCATTGGAGATCAGTTCTCTAAGGAAGATTTCCTTTTGAGTATAGAGAGAGTTGATGATAATGTCCATGAGCCTATATCAGAAGATGGATACCTGCCTACCTCAGCCACGAAGGGAATCTTTTCCACCTCGCATTTTGCTCCCCACTACGAGCAGACCAACAGTAAAATCAGTGTTACGCTGATCAGCTGTTTGTTTAGGTTCATTAAGTAATTATATACGTGTGAAAGATTTGCTTTCACCTATATAATCACATTTAAAATAGAATGTTCTAGTAGTTGTCATCGTCACCCTTCATTAGCTTTGGCAATGAATCGAGGAACATTCAACTGGAGAAACCAATATGAACTTGATTTAATCATCTTAATTGACGCTCAAATGGTAATGAAGTATGTTACGAAAAAAGAGCAGCAGGAAATTATCTATATGGATATGAATGGATTGAGCTTCATTACAGATCAGATTGTTTTGTTAGCAGCATCTTCCTGCTGTCTTTTTTTCCAATATTCGTCCATTTCTGAATCCAATTTTGATCGGGCAAGTTCTTTAGCTTACACGTTGTCTTTATTACCTCCTTTCTGGGTGATCCAGTAATCCCTCAACTCTCTGTCCAAATCTCGATTTTATTTTTTTTCAAATGGTTTTCCCTTCTTTTAAACAGCTTCCTTTCCTTTACGGATAATTCTGGGCTTCCCAGTTTTCCCCTTCTTAATAAATTTTTTTTTGAACTGATTGGTTCCGCCTTGGACAGGTTTAACTCCCTCCGTTTACTGATTTTTTGGTCCACTATATGCTGTTTTGGATTGTTGATGGAATTTAGCCTTTCTTTGTTTGAAGTTGCCTTTCTTATGAGTCTGCGCCCCTTTCTTATTCGGTCCTCTACGATTTTTGTGCTGCTGGTGCTGCTATCTCATAAATTTATGCTTAAACTATTATAAAATTACGGCATCAAAACAAATTAAACTCTATCGTTGTATTTGCTTGAGACAAGCCTTTTAATAGAATTAAAGTCACGATAAAAAAGAATCAACCGCTCGATATGTCCTTGTCCAAATTACTGAAATATTTTCCGACCTCTTGAGTGCCAACGCTCTTTTCAGTGCCTATTGAGTGTTATGATGGTCCCACTGATCCAATTTTAGTTGCTATATTTGTTGCCTTTTTCGTGATCTACTTCGAAGAAAGAGCTGCTTAATTTTGTTTGTGCTGGCCCCCTTTTTCTAGCTTTTCAAAGTAGCTGGCTGAATATTCAATGATATTAGGGGGTTGGTCTCTTAAAATGGACCTTGTAAGGTCAGCAAGTATCTCCTGAAAGCCCTCAGGCACTGGAAATTTCTGTAAGTATTTGCTTGCCATCGAAGTTATATTTCTAATTTTAAAATTAAGTCAGTCAATGAATCACGATATATAATATATTGTTGATGGAGGTCGTTTTTCAGTGCCCGCACTATATTCGTAACTGTACCTATCTATCTATTTAGGTCATGTCGAGGCTCCTTGCTGTAAAATATTTTACTCTTGCAAACTATGTCATGATTAAAAGTTCGAGTATAAGAAAGGGTGCCAAATCGAGCGAATGGCTTTTGAAAAGGTATAGCACATAAAATGTCTTAACTGCTAAGAAATACAAATACCAGCCTAAAAATGTAGTAAATGTCAGATTGTATTTGGGCAGTACTGTTGCCTAAAGTGCAAGCTGTTTTAAAATAACCCAAACAAGGTGAACAAAATATTTCATTGCGTAAAGATAATATAAATCAGGATGACTGCCAGATGTGTCGAATTGGAACCAGGTAAACTGTAACCCATTGCAACACTTGCGGCTATTGTATTCCAAATGCCAACACTGATCATAAATGCATAGCAGACAACGCTCTCTCCCACTGTCCTGTCTGCCTTTAGACTCTCCTTTACTCAGTAAAACCGTATATTAACCTGCGCTGTGGACACTTAATTCATTTGGAGTGTTAGGTCTTGCTGAGAGATTTGAACTGTCCTTCCTGTGGAATGGCCAATATGAAAATGACTACATAGATGAAATAGCATATCGAAAAATAAATAGAAAATACAAAGGATAAATTGCCATCTGAACTGGTTGATAAGAAAGTCAATGTGATGTGCAATGAATGCCTTCATAAAACAATGGAAGCCTCCTTTCATTTTTATGGGGTTAAATGCCAGAGTTGCGGATCTTTCAATACTAAAATGATATGATTGACCCTAATTAGTTTATCATTTAAATAAAGAATAAGCACCAGATATCATCAGATTATGCAAAAAGATCAAGATTAACGATATTAATAAAATTACATAATTTTGATATTTTAATTTTAAAATCTACCTATAGTTTGATAACTCAAAATTATATGACAAGTTCGTGTTGTAACCGTCCCTACAGCAATCTTACTGATATAAGGTTCTGTTCTATCGAGCCATCTAAAGGCAAAGCCTACTTTCCACGCACCCATGAGTAATAGATCAATAAAATCGTCTTTAGTGAACATCATATTCCTATTGAATTAATAATGAAGTACATCCACATTAAATACAATGATGCTGGACTGCAGTACACCCTAATTCATAAATTATTTCACAGCACTGACATGGAAATATCCTATTATGTGCCAGAATTAGTATATATAGCCATAAGGAAACCATGTAAGCCTATGAAGAAGTTACTGGTCTCTCGGGCAAAATAAAATGAACCTTTAAGAAGATTGGTAAATGTTAATTGATGTAGATTTTGTGGAATGTGAAAGCTTTCACAGTCCTGATGAAGGAGAAAGACTCATAAATTAAAAAATCAATCGAAGAATTTGAAGAAGTATTTTTAGTATTATTCAGAATCTGGTCGAGAGAGTCAAAAACAAAGGAACTTTTAATTACGCCCTAAAGGCTATTGCTATGCTTACCCAAGCTTCCTTGACCCTTAAAAAAATGCCACCGTCGATCTTAAAGTAAAAGCTTTAAAAGTTCATTCGGAGATACAATGCGTCATTTCTCAACAATCTAAAACACGAAATTATCATCCCATTCCGTCAGTAATAAGGATAGTAATTTCACTCTAACTATGTCGTAAATTTAATTGAGGATGACTGCAGTTGTTTTCCTACTCGTAAAAGAGTGCCATATCGCATCATCATCGAAACTATCGACAAAAAGTAGTTAAATCGTCACGAGCCTGAGAATAAATTTGCAGTGAGAGAAAAGGTGTAGCCTGATGAGGAGAATGACTTATATAACGAAGTGTTCTAGGTGGTTGAGAAAATGTTTACTCAAAATCAACTAAAAATTCTTTCGGAAAATATCTATCCTTTCGTAGTTGACACAGAGGAAAACAAACGCTTCTCACGTATATCCCTTAATATTAAGAAATGAAAAATTTTGTCAGTAATCTAGAGAAGGAAGAAATCAAAGAACAAATGTTACATAAAAGCAGAGGAGGATTAGGGCGCAAATATGCAACTTCATTAAATCAAGAAGGAAATTTCCGCAGAACAAAAAACGACCTGTCAAAGTATATCATTAAACCCAACGAGAATCTTAAGAAGTTCGAGGCTATATATATTCCTAATATCAGTTCGGATAAACGTAAATCAGAGATTACATACAACTAATTAACTTCTAGAGGTGGAATTTTGGGAAACTGGTAGCCTCGTAAGCGAAAATCAGATAAATAAAACCAAGATTAGCATAAAAATGTAAAAATATACCAGTAGGAAATAAAGGAGTGGAACTATACATCTTAGTCAATTTGGGGGCAAGCTTGGGAATTAAAGAAGGTTAAGTTTCGACAACACTCGCATTTCAAGCATTTTTAGAGTTTGAAGTTGCGAAATGTTGTGGTGAAGGGTGGTGATGACCTCAGGCAATAGATTATTTGCATGCAACTTATCTATAAAATGCGGGATATTGTTAACAAGGCTAGTGTCGATGTTCTAATCAAGCCCTATGAGATTATTGTGCTCAGCGAAAATTCAGGAATTTTGGAGTTTGTCTCCAATTCGATTTCAGTGGATGAAATGAAGAAAAAGAGTGAGAGTGGTAACCTTACCAAATTTTTTAATGATATTTTTCAAACAGACGACAGAATTCGCAAGGCTAAGTAAAATTTCGTCCGCTCGTTGGCTGGTTCATCAATTTTGACCTACGTACTTAAGCTGCGAGATCGACACAACGGAAATATCCTGCTGGATATGGATGGAAATATAATTCATATTGACTTTGGATTTATCCTTGGTATGGCTCCTGGTAACATCAACTTTGAGTCTTCACCCTTCAAACTTACGGCTGAGTATGTTGAGCTGATGGATGGCAAAAAATCATCCTTCTATGATAAATTCTGTGAACTCTTTTGGAAGGGAATGATAGCTTTGAGAAAAAGGATAGATGAATTAACTCTAATTTTGTAAATAATGATGGAGGAGAGTGATCTAGACTGCTTTAAAGATTTTTGTATCGATGACTTCAAAAATAGGTTCAAGGTGCATTACTCCGATGAAGAGTTTAAAACTTATTGTTAGACTTTAATTGAACGCAGTTGCATGAACTCCAGAACGGTGCATTACGATACTTTTCAGTACTACAGCAATGGCATACAACCATGATCTTTTATTAAAATCCCTTATGCAAAAAGTTATTGTAAATATAGATAAATTAAAAGAAATCGCATTGCGCAAATATTTTAATTTTGATTTGACAGATAGAATGTTTAAAGAATTTATTTATTGGAATACATCAGAAAGATTTAAAATGATAGTGCTCTGTTTTAGGCCATGAACGATCCTTAAGACTATGAAGGAACTCTTATTCGTCTTCACTGGTAAACTAATTTTTTGTTTTCCCCTGATAGGGTTTAGCCATTCGTTATTCAACTAAGTAATCGTTGATGCAAAGCTATTTTCCATCGCAAAAACAGTAAATTTTGCCTAATATTCGGCCGTATTTATCGAATTCTCCTGTCTCGACTTTGACAATCTTGCCCTCCAGAAGACTGATGGCAATCTATTTTACTTTTTTTGCAAACTATTTGGCTTATCCTTTGCGTGTTTCCGGAGTATCAATGCCATTAAGCCTAATGATGAACTTAGTGGGACGTGAATTAAATATTAATGCCACTTTTACTGTATCCCCATCTGTAACCTTGACCACCTTAGCCAGAAATATTTTATAGTTCAAAGAAAACTCTTCTGCATCTTTAATTGATAAAAGTTGGTTATAGTTATCTTGTGAGATTGGTTGTTTAACATATTCGTGAGGAATCTCATGAAGAATGGTCTTCGTAGCAGTATCGATCATTTCTTTTTTGTTGAGACGAATTGCTCCCTTTTTTGTTTGTTTATTTACTTGCTTATGCTCAGTCGCAGAGTCTATTTAAAAGAAATTATACCCTCATCTTCAGCTTTGTAGTCTGAATCTGAATTTTTTTTCATAAGAAGCCAAACTTTAAGCAAGATATAATTTACAATTTATATCATACATCGCAAATTTCAATAAATAGTGTCAAATCACTCAGACAGAAAGATAAGAATAAAAGTAGTATCGTCAACTACTGAAGTATCCCCGCTGGTCCACCTCGAGTACGCCAGCTTTGACAGGGCTTCGCATGCCTATTCAAGCTTGTTTTCTTTGTAGAACGGCACCAATAACTGAAGAACCTCTTGATTTGTTATAAACTACCACACACCATCTGATGCTAGCAGTATGAACTTGTCCCTCTTATCAAGTTTCATTTTGATCACTTGAGGTTCGCTGCTAACTCCTACTGCTTTGGACACGTTATCTCCGAATGAACGACTCATTGCTAACCCTTGGAGATCTTAATAAACGAAATATTACTTTGATTGGGCAGCCAAACGCGTAAAGGTCCTAAAGGAAGTCCATTTTCATCTTTACAAGCATGTATCCTTCCTCCGCTTTTAAGGATGCGTCGCTTTTCACTTTCCACAGAAGGTTTATGGTCTTGAGAGAGATAGATCAGTTCCCAGTTTTTGCGGTCGACTTCATCATTAATATTTTACTCTGTCGAGCCAAGATGGCTCTTGAATCTCCCACGTTGGCACAGGTTACTTCATCCCCTTCAATTAATACGTTTACCAAAGTTGATCCGCTGCATGATACGTTGGTCTACGATTGGGTTAATCCACGTTGCAGTTTCTCAAAAACTTTGGGAATACTATCAGGAAGAGAGGAAGTTTTGGATTATTCCTAATAGAATTTGGAAATATTCTTGACAAGATATTGTGAGACCATGTGCCCAAAGGTGCCATGTCCATCTGCAACAGCATATAGATTGATGCCACGATCAGCAAAATTTGTTTTTATAACCAAACTATCCTGATTGACCTTATGAGGATTGTGAGCCTGAACACCCTGCCTCGTACGATATGAGTAGCGCTGCTTTATCAAGCGTTTCGGTTATTATTATGATGGTTTAAAATGTGAACTCGAGTTCTATCTTTTCTGATGATCCATCGAGCTGCAACTATTGTATCTATTTTTTTGACTGAGATAATCTTTATTAATATTCCTACAGCTAGATTAGACTGTAGACCTAAGCGCCGAGTTTGAGGGATGTCTCTTAACTAATAAATCTCGCTAATTATTGAATGTTTTTGATGTAAAGACCACTCGTGGGTTATTTTTGGATAAAGAAGATGGTTTTATATTGGATTGCTGTTTGTGATTCTCTTTGTTACTCGAGAAAGGTCGTTTGGAGTTTAGTTGCAATGATCGCTGGATGCTCTCGACTGGAGATTTAGATCTGTTATGATGAAATTGATCTCTATTGAGTGAGATATTAGATTTGTTGTATTAGAGAAAATCCTGTCTAAATCGTGGATTTTAAAGCTTCTTCCTGAGTTCTTCGGGCTTCAGGAGATAGCTATGAAGTTTTTTCATATTTTAAATAAATAACGATATTACAAGAATAAATAAAGTTCACTTCATCTGAATAAGTAACTTTCAAATCAAAACAATCAATAACAACCGTGAAATTATTGGATTTGTTTTCGTATCTCCAAAATGAAAATAAAGAGTCAATGGTTTTTAATATATTTAAACTGATTTAACATTATGATTTTATCACATCTGATAGATAACCTTTATCGTGACTGATCAATAATCAAGTCATAATGTATTTTATAATAAAAACCATCGGGAATTAACTGGTAAATTATCCTATCACTTCTATATATGCCTATTAATATTTCACAAATGATTTCCATCGTTCACTTTCATATCATCGTACTTTATATATTTGAGCAGCTACAATTAACTTTTATTTGGCTCTTTTTTCCCGTGAGTTCATGCTTCATTTTCTTATTTTTAGATTATATGTCTAAGAGAGCATTACCAGTTAGATCAACTCGTGGTCAACTTCCACCCCATCTACGAGAAACACCAAATACCCCAAAGGCACAAAGAACCAAGCCTCCTGAGGACAAATAATAATTGCTTCGTACTACCTTTTTAATACAGGAAAATAAAGTTAGATGGCACACAAGATGCAGCAGCTCATTAACTTAAAAAAATACCCATATGGAAGAGCATTTCATTACTTCTTTGATCTTGATACTTTTCCGAGACTATCTGAGCACTCTTCGTATGCTGATGATGGACTGAATCGTCTGGGTAACAGTTACTCTCAAGATGTACTTGTCATAAAGGATATCAAAAGAGGAGATATTTTAAATCGCAGGTATTTTGGATTACCCATTAGCTTATTTGTAAGTTCATCTATTCGTCGAGACAACCGTTGTAAAAATGTATGCAGCATTTATTTGTACTAAAACGAAGACAAGAAATACAACTGCGACCGTATGATATATACTCTAAAGATCATTCTCAAAAAGATAGAGTCATTTGTCCAAGGAAAAAGACTATAAAGATACGAATTTATTCGAAAGGATAATTATTTGCAAATTTTACTAGATGAAAGTGTATCAATTTAAGAAAAGAAGGAAGTACTGATGTAAAGAATAAGTAGTATGTAATCACGAAAAGCAATCAATACTAAAGCTTGGTAATTTGAAGATTCCATTCATTACGCTCACTCTCTTGATCAGAAACTGCACAATGCTGTCAACGAACTCAAACAAAACATAACCGTTGATTATTTGGGCCGACTTCTTTTTCAGAAGGAGCATAAACAGTTTTAGTTAGTCGACCAGCAGGGAAATCTGCAATCAAATACAATATTTATCGAGGAAATGACTAATTACTATCACACTGAGCAGAATTCTATCTCTAAATCCTGTTTATTGAATATTCTCGACTATTCTCAAATGTTCACTTAAACCAACATCAAAGGCTGCTTTTTCGTTAATTTTCCAATAGTCATACTCCATTTCGGAAATAAAGTCAATTACTTACAAAAAATGGTCAATTAGTTAATTGCTCGGCAATCTTACAATCTCGGTGATGTTTTTTTCTATGGTGTTAAAGCAATGGTTAAGAGGTTATTCAGACAAAACTTGCAATTGCCAGAAGAAAAGCAAACTCCCAGCTATGAACCATATCTAAAACTTTTTAGGAAAAGATACGACGAGATCAAGAGGACGTCTCGCTCTACAAAAGTCAGCTCTGAGCAGAATGAAGCGAATGAACCTTTTAATACAAGTCCAAGTCTTGATGAATACCTCAATACAAATCTTTTTGGAGGCGAATCTAAAAGTCTTACCTTGAACTTTTTTTGTTTATCTGATCGAATTGAGATATCGGGGAAATAATATGTGTTTATTTTACTTTACTTTTGGCTCCTACGTTCTCTCTTCAGTATAGAGAAATATCTAATTGAGTACCCAGATTTGCTAGGCTTTATTTCTTCTCATTATTATCCAAAAGTGTGTAATTCCCTTGTTTAAGCCACGAGAGAGCCTTTGACAGGAATGATCTATCATATTTTTGAAGCAATTGCCGATCTGATGAGCAAGCCTGATCCTTTCGAGACAATAGAAGGACTTAAATTATTCTATGAGTATGATGATAAAAAAAGAGTGGGAATTGTATGGCGAGAAGGCAAAAATAAATTGGTTGATCAATAAAGATCGCCAATAAGACCATGCCCTTTGTTGTAGTCTTCATAAATTAAATATCCAAGCAAGCAGATTAAAAGATGATTTCATATATATTTTTAATGATCTACTCAAAATGGGCGCAATTAATATCAATGGTATTAATGAAGTAAAAGCCTTTATAACTATAATAATAAGAAAATGTAATTTTAATTGTTGCTACGGTAAAATCTATAAAACAGCCAATAATATAAGCAACTCAGACGATAGTTTGAGGATAAGTAATATTTAATCAATGCAGACAGTTACAATGCCTACGACAAGCATAAAATGAAGTTCACCGTGCCAAATGCACAGCCAAAGCCCGTCATTTCGAGGACTATTTGCGAAGATATCGTACCCAGTTCAAATAAGTACAAAACTGTCAAATTAGAAAGGAAGAACTATTTGCAGTTAGGCTATGTCTGCACATCAGAATTTAGATTAGAAGATTAAAATAAAGGACTAATGTTTTGCTTTCTATGCAAAAAGTTTACCTCTATTTCATTCTAATGTAACTGACAAACTCAAAAGCTTGGTGCATAACATCGACTTTTCTGAGTTATGACATTTTATATGGAATATTTAAACTGTTCTATTACAGTAATTTATAATTATTTGAAAGGTAATATTCAATTTGAAATATTCAAATCAAAATGCAAATAATCATTGCTTAATTGAAATAAAAATAATAAAATCTAATAAATTCATTCTTAAGTAGACGAAGCAATGATTTAATAAGCTCAATTTAATCTTGATTTAATGGTACTTATTACTAAGGGCAAATATATTTAGAAATTTACTATCAGATACGAAATAATTTGTGAAATTAATGGCAGGCAGATGCTTGCTAAAACAAATTATTCTGTAGCACTGATGCCTACTATATTTTAAAGTGTTCATCTTTTAGCAAAAATTATTAGAAGGTTGGTTCCGGTTGTTAATTGTCTTAAGACTTGGATGAAGGTTATTTGTTAAATGGTATGGGCACTTATTAGTTAACTTAATTGTAAGAATTTGAATTGTTCATCAAGCTGTTATACTCGAGAATATTGGCGAACAAAGTGAGTTGTTGCCTGTTGGTTTCTTCGTGAATTTAATCTAAGCCCTAAACACTCATCTTTTGCTTTTTCTATTAATATAAAAATGTAGCAAATATAAATTTCAGGCGTTCATAATAGTATAACTCTAAATTTAATTCACAAAGCAAGTTAGAAATCATTGGTGTTACTTCTACGATTCCAGGGACTTATTTATTATTATTAGCCATTATTATCCACAAATTATCGATGACGACCACCTCGAAGTCGACAAACTTTTTTTTGCTTTTTGTAGGCTAAATTACAATCCTTAGTTCGTTGGTCACCATCCGTTTTTTGTTGCTGAATAAATATAGAACTGCCAATCAAACCACTTTCCTCATCAAAAACAGGCACAAATTAAGAATCGGTTGTGTCTCGAAGCGAACGTCTAAGTTTAATAATCTATTGAACAGCTTGATTAATCTTCCGATCTATTTTTGTTTTGCCTTCTATGGTGGCAAAATTTGTTGTTTCAGTTCTTATTTTCATAGTCGGGCCTTTTCGGAAATGAAACATAGTGTGATGAATTGGAATTTATTGGACTCTCTAAAGTTAATAATTTTATGAATTTCTTTCCTTAATCTTGTTTTAACGTTGAATAATTAGCATTGATTTGGGTTTATCTAAGAGTTTTGAAGGAAGAATGTGCTATAGTGTGCAACTCTTATTGAAAGTATTTTAGGGAAAGGGAGACCAGTTGTTGATAAGATATTTGCGAATTGTTTTGTTTCGAACTGGCTTTATGGCTGAGGATTTGCTTTATTTGAAATAGTTAAATCGATCACATGTCTCGCCCTTGATCTTAGAAACCGATTATTTTCTCAACTACTCATTTTTAGTTTTTTTTATTCCACATTTCTGCTTGTCTTGAATTCCTCCTTGGGTCTATTACAAATATTTTGAAAGTTTGGCTGAAATTTTATGAATTGGAGACTCCTGAGGAGAAGCATAAGATACTCCAGACTCCACCTGCATCTTATTTTTTTATCTGACAAAGCTTTGATGATGAAATCGATTAAAATTCTAGCTGGTAATTTCTAAGCTTTGAGAGCGATTCTGATTCTAATGATCCATTGATGCATATGAGTATTTTCGATAATGGTAACTATTGCTCATATTATCAGGTAAAACTTATTATTGTTCTAAAAAACAGAAATAAGATCATTCATCTTATATAATTTAAACAACTTTTTTCAAGATAGCACCTTCTATCTGCATCAATTAAGGAAAATGTAATTTTTTTATTAATTGCTCGCATTAATACTAAGTATCTTTATTATACCATTAAACCCAGAAGATTTATGATATTATAAAATAACTCCTCACATTTGCAAACTAAAAAAAAAAACTAAAATAAATAGTAGTACATCTTAACAATTGTTATCTAATATTTATTATCATTAAATTTTCTGGTAAGATAAATGGCTGAACTCTCCAAGTACGTTTCCCTTGTTCTTAACTTCATCATCTCTATCATTAGCTACATTCCAGCAGCACTCTATGCTTATGTCTACTCCTAATTTTTCACCAAGTACTGTTTTTTTTCAATTCAGATTCACCTATCTTCAAATTGGATAACGTAATAAAAATAGGAAGAATGTGAAGAACGTTCTCGATGTCGGAACTGCAACTGGTGGTCCTCTTCATACTATTATTGACTATTTTTCTAAGGCAAGAGTTTTGGGCATCGATTATAACAAGCTCTATGTGCCGGCTTGTCAAAAGTTATTTAAGAACTATCCTAATGTGGAGATTAAACACATGAATTTCTATGATCTAGAAACGGAAGAAGCTGAAAACCAGTTTGATATCATAATCTTCGGTTCTTCCTTTATGATAATGCCTGATCAAACCAAGGCTATTGAAGTAGCTAAACGTAAACATATTTTGATTTAGGAAAGCTTAGTCACAATGGCCGTATATATTTTTTGCTAACTTTATACGAAGAGAAAACTTTTGTGAATCGAATAATGTAATGCATTAAACCTCTGCTGAAATATATTTGCACCATTGATTTCGGTAAGGTTACTTATCGAAAAGATTTTGAATTATTTTTACAGGAGCATGAATTGAAACCCACCTTGAACGAGCGATGCTTCGGTAACTTGTTTTTGAAAATGGCAAAATTCTATATCTACTAAGTGGAGAACATATGATTGTCAACCAAATTATAAATTTTATCTCAATACTTATCAGCTAAAATAATTTTGAAAACTTACATAAATCAGGAAAAATTATTAATTAGAAATACAATTAGATGACTTATCTTATTAAAAAAATCATAAATTAAAATTTATCATTCTCATAAATGTATTTAGGTTTTATGAAAATCTTTAATATAAGATAGAGCTATTGATTTCTCATAAATTCTATAAATTGTTAAAATAGACCTGCTGCCACAAAACGATATCGCGATATCATTTTGTTGAGGCAGACTCATAAATTCTACAAATTTTTTAATAGTCAACAAAATGATATCGCGATATTTCATAAATATTGTAACTTGTCCAAGGAGATTGGTAAAGATAGAGATAGACTGATCTCTTGTGCTAACTTCAACGGTTATTCCTACCCATTTACCCTTTTTAAGTGATTTTTGTCTCAAAGAGTTCCAGAATTGTTCTATTAAGAGCAGCATGTATCTCAATGCTGAGATTATATTTCAAAAATAACAGTGGGTATCTTTACTGAGCGACTTAAATTGACAAACCCTTTATCGCTCACCCGTAAATTTTTATTAAAAAAATTATCTATTCAATTACCCTAAAACAATTTTAATTTGAAACTTAAACTTAACTCTAATCTAAAAAATTAATTCAAACAAACATTTAACTTGCGCAGAGTAGCAGATGAATTTTAATTAAACTTGATATGAATAGTAAGATCTTACTAAAAATTAATAGAGATTAGAAGATATCATATTACTGTAGGATAAATTACTCCAATCAATTGGTTTGCTTCTATTTTGACGGTTGAAATTAATTGCTTAGTTTAACCATTTTTGTGAATCACTAAGTTCATCCGTTAATCAATAATTTTCCGACTCCCTTTGGAAAGAAACAATTAAGGAGCTAGATAAAGGAAATAATAGGGTCATTTTTTAGGAGATGTTTGATTTTCTTGAATGAATTAAAGTAATATTGACAATTTTTAGTCCTAACTTTCATAATTTCTTCTATTTTTTTAATCTTTGATGCTCATGCTTATCGGGTCTTTGATATTTTTAGCCTATATTGAACCCTTATTGTTTTAATCATAAATATTTACAAGTTGATAAGCTTTAATTGGGTTAAACTATGCTCTAAATAAAAAATAAATTTCATTTCTTTCTTTACCTGAAATTATCAATAAAATTTTAATTGTAGAGTCGTAAATTATTTTTCAACTCAGAGGATTAATTTTACCACTCTAGGATTTTATTTGTAGAAGACGATTCCTTCAAAAAATATTAGAGTTTAATAGACTGGCATATATATTGGCACATTTATAAGTTTAATCGAATTGTGAGTATCATTATTTTTAACGATTATAAGATTAACATGTAGCCTGAGCAACAAAATTTATAGCTGCAGCAACAAGGAATACACTCAAAAGCTGGCCAGAGTGTGGAGCATCCTGTCCACTACTATTATTCAGCTTTTAAAGGAGAAAAACAATCAGCATCATCAGCTAACAGATTATATTTCTAAGGCTATCTTCTCTGCGATGGAGATTTATCTAAATATCTTCATATATATGACGCTATTTCGAATATTTCCAGCTAATACTGCTCAAATTATGGGCAATGGATAAATATAGCTTGCCGATTGAGTGTCATTTCTTCACAGAGAATAAACCTCCAACTTTGTGGATTACCACATAAAAAGATCAACATCCGTGTGAATTTTGTATATATTGTGAATGAACGGGAAAGTAGCATGAAAAATAGTATAAAAATATTTTTTATAACTTAATCAAAGAAGGAAATTAAGCTAAAATTCAGTAGCTTAAATTT
>Ga0302185_10000352_pt1 | contig 36389 bp, 30 predicted proteins | sample II_Bog_E1_1_FD_200231 | JGI IMG/M metagenome (GOLD analysis project Ga0302185, IMG submission 200231) | Peat permafrost microbial communities from Stordalen Mire near Abisko, Sweden - II_Bog_E1_2 | ecosystem: Environmental > Terrestrial > Soil > Wetlands > Peat | place: Sweden: Abisko... | reverse complement strand
CCTTCGTTATCTGTAAATTATTCAATAATTTATTACACTCAAATATTAAATATCAATTAGGAATCCTTAAAGACTCATATTATAATGAATTCAATTGCATGAGTTAGATAACGGAATAATTATCCATTCTTACTTAATTAATTAAATATTCTTTTTAGACGCCAGCCAAACTATAAAAAATTCAATGATCCCTATTTTAATAAAAATGGATCAACTTATTAATATTCTCCTGATTCTAAGCCAATTTTCATCAATTAAAACATTCTTTATCTCATTATAGTTAGGTCGTCTTTAAATTCAGTCATTCTAGATTACTGAATTTGTATAAACTCCATTTTGAATTCTAAAAGAAATTATTACTAAAAATCACAGAATATAATCTCAAACCATTTTCTTGATTAATTAGCTTGATTTCAATCGTTCTTTCCCCAAATAATCAAGAACTACATCCTGATGCAGTCAAAAAGGAAAGTAATGTTAGCTGCTCTAAATAATATTCTAAGCATTTTAATTCATGATCTCTCTTTCCATAGAACGATTTTGCTTGATTGGAACCTTAATTTATGTAGTGATTTCGAAATACATGTTTTAAAAATTGATTAATCTATGACTAAAGTTACGACAACCTTGGCTTAATAAGGATTGATTTAATAATGAGTATATATAGCTCGCAGACTTCCTTACCTTATCATTCATGCAGTCAGTTTCTATAAAACCGACAAATCTAAGTGCATTATTGATGTTCAAAGACTCAATTGAGGCATCGAATAAATTTCAATGCCTTGATATGAAAACTCTGATTTGAGCAACAAATGAATGAAATATGAATGCAAAAGTGCTAAAATAAAAAAATGGTTTAAGATGATTTACTGATCTTTCAATATTTAAATATTTTTTAATTTGGACGAGAAGATTTGAGTTTTAGAGAGTAAAAGAGTATGGACAGTGAATCTCAAGTCAACTTTGGTTTGTCCAATCATTTTCATTGTAAAATATCTCTTTTGAGTTTAATGCTAAATGCTTTTTTATTCTTGAATCGATATATTTTAAAAAATTAGATAAGAAAGAATGTAGCCAACCTCACATACCAATAATATTTGTTATAGGAATATCGGATTTCTCCCCAATATTCCAAGATACTTGATAAACTCTTGGGGATGCGTGTTCATCCCTTTTAACTACAACAGTGATCAAAATTTATCTGCCCCTTTTACGGAAATTGCAAGAGCCGATACCAATGACGGGCAAGTTCCAAGGCTTGGCATCAATGAGGGGCAAGTTACAAGTCTTGACATCAATGAAGGACAAGTTCCAGTTACAAGGCTTGACATCAATGAAGGGTAAGTTACAAGTCTTGACATCAATGAAGGACAAGTTCCAGTTCCAAGGCATGACATCAATGAAGGGCAAGTTACAAGGTTTGGCATCAATGAAGGACAAGTTCCAGTTACAAGGCTTGAAATCAATGAAGGGCAAGTTACAAGGCTTGACATCAATGAAGGACAAGTTCAAGTGGCTACTATAATTGAACAAAAATACAAACTGTAAAAAAATGTCCAATCAGCCAAGAAGAACAGTGAACATAATATTATTTATCAATTATTCTCTTGGTTCATTTACAGTGATAAATCAGAGAAGATAGTGGAAAGTGTGATGGCTAAGTTGAAGATGTTACATGGTAAGGAGAAAATTAAATTAGATTTCTATAATATTATGAGGTAAATATAAATAATCCTTCACCCACAAAAGCGGAGATATGTCAACACAAATAGCCTCATCAAATTTTTGACTCCGAATTCTTTAAGACTGGAAATTCGCAGTGCTCTAGACAAGCTCAAGGAAACAATTACGATCACCCCAGACGAATTCTGTTCTATTTTTAGATCATGCAGCCTCCTGTTTCTGAGGGGTCTCAGCGTCCCTACAGTTCTAACGAATAAGAGGTTTTCCATTATCTCTAAAAAGATACATTTAAAGAAGATAAGGGAAATTATGCAAGTCCTGCATTAAGCTCTTAAGCATTAATCATAAAATTTGTTAATGCGACAACCTATAAAATATCGACTTAGATCAGCATCAAAGTCGATATGAATATTGATCTCTATCAACTTAATAGTTTATATTTAATCTCAATATTCAATAGTTAAAACTGCTCTACTCGAGGAAGTTACCAAAACAATTTTCTCTTTAACAAGATTCTCCTCATTTTGCTTGTCAATAAAATTCGATAAAAATAAAGCCACAGAAATAAACTTGTCTAATTTTCCTTCATTCAATATTTGGATATAAATCTATTCTGAGGGAAATGGAGCACTAAGAATATAGAAATGATCAGCTAAAAGGTGAGATAATAATAAACAACTCTGGTCATTTTTCTAAATAAGACTAATAAATTACACCATAAATCACAGATTTAGATGTATATTTTTTCTCTTGTTATTATATGAAATTAATGACAAACTCTGGTCGATCTCGAATATAAAAGTTTTTAAAGAATTTTTTCGTACTCTCTACCTTAACGATGACATCTATCTTCTCGAGGAGCAAAAAATTTATCTTAAAGTTACGAGGATTGCTATCCGGAAATTTTTGGATATGGAGGCGAAGATCATTGTTTTGAGATCAAATAGGATTTACGATCGAGTGGGTTATATTTAAAATCTGTAATATAATTGAAGGAAACCTTTATAACGATTTGCTTTTAGAATGAAAAAGATTCAGAATGATCTTCATATACATTAATTAGGACATTATAGGAAAAATATTTTCCATTTTAATTTGTAATTGTATGCCTTTTTTGTATTTTTATTTTCAGACAAAAAGGATAGTCAATAAGTTTAGAGAATTAAATTTATTCGTTAATGAAAAATATATAACTCAGCATTAACACCTAAGCTTAACAGAGTAAAGTTCTCGCATCAAAACTGACTATAGAATAGCGATAGTTCTTACATCTTACAACTTAATTTAGTGATTCTTTCACGCACGGATAGCATCTTCCATTTGCTGCTTTCCAACAATTCGCTCTCTTTCCTTTATAAATGTTCTCTCTGACTCTTCGCCATCTCACTGCGTATAATTCTCCGCAGAAGGAGTAGTCGATCACAGTATTTTCCTAATCCAAGTGAGTTATTCTTAGTATCTTCTAATTCTTCCTTAATCTCTGATAAAATCAAACTCCCCGGATGATCAGTTACAGTCACTGAATCATTATTTACGGTCTTCTTTTTGAGACGGATTTGGTTTTTAATCCAGCAAACGTCACTGTTTACTTTCTTAAGTTTTAATTCCATGCTCTATAAAGTTTGATTCATTCTCCCACAGCTGTCTTCTATTAAGTTGGACATAATTATTCCCATTTATTCATATTCATTCTGCTAAGTCTATTTTTATATTTATAGTTCTCCTATCTTACCGTCCGATTGGTGATTCCTATACAGCACCAGATTATGAATGTGACCGAGTTCAATCCTGCATTATTAGTTTTTATCAGCAAATTGTTCAATCAGACAGGTGACTATTGGGGGAATAAAATTATCTTAAAATTATTTTAGAAGAGAATTCTCGCATATCTATACTATTTTGATGCACTCCTCCGTCCTTGATACTAGATCCTTCTTCACCCTTGATTTAAGTACCTACAACTCCTTCCTCGCCCGCAATTTGAATCTTCCTTTGGTTTCGTCCATGCGAAGCTGATATTCTCTCATTTTTATTCTCATTTTATGCATTTCAGACAGGATGTTATTACTGATGTACTAATTACACTGATTTGCATTGGTATGGAAAGCCTTTTGATTTAATTTTATTTGCTCACTTATATGGCTAATGTTTTGAGTGAAGACGCTCACCCTTGCCCAGTTGTGCTGCACGGTACTGACAAATTCCCGCAGCCGATCAAATTGTTAAGACGACTCCAGCAGTGCTTGAAGCTTACGGTTTTGGCTACGGACTCGGGAAATGTTAGATTCAAGCATGCTAATTTTGGCGATGAGGAGTTCATTGTCTGCCTCCTGAATGATTCTTGACATATAAAAAATTAATATATAATTCAAATACGCACAAATTACTTATTAACTAAACAAATATTATACTCGAGTTTATACAGGTATTTTTAATCCTCTCCGCCAGTCAGTTTTTAGTTATTCTATCATATTTGCCTATGCTCTCTCCTTTATAAAATAGTAGTGCGTCCTCTCTTATTTGCTTGTTCTGTGTTCCCGATATGATTGTGCTTTTTCTGGTGAGGTTAGATATAGAAACCGAAATTATTCAATTATTAAAACAATTTGATAACAGCATGAACCACTCAACTGTTAGTGCTAATAATGAAACTGAGACCCTCTTTGGCTTTATAGATCCCACCACCAACATTTTCTATGCATTTTAAAATTAATAGCATTATTTGCTCTTCTGGCAGCGGATGACACTACAAAATCAAAAAATAGAAATGGATGACAAACCTACCTCCACCTAGCTCGAAGAAGAGGGGAAACAATGTCAGATGAACATCCAAAACATCATGAATATTGAGGCGGATCCCTTCTAATAAACTGAAGAAACAACTGTCTAGCAGTCAAGGGGCTTGACCCCCTTGCCTAAATGATAGATTCCAATGAATATATTGCTATCCTACATCTTCCTATGCATGCTTGATAAATCAGCTTACTGTCCATCAATAACACCAATGATAAACAACATCAGACTTTGAAATCAATGGACTGAAACATGGAGGGGAGGAAAAGAAGATAAGTGTGATTATGCGAGGCAATAAATCAAAAGATTGGCCATTTCAAATATATTTATGCTGCATTATAACTTTATAATTCAGATGCAGGAGCAAAAAAATTACATACTACACTCTATCAAAACCCTCCTTAATTTGGAGGAACCACCCTATGAACTTACCACCTCCGCTGCACTCGACAAATTTGTCAGTACTCCAGAGCAAGATGTTTTGACTATCGTTGCCCTTCCAACCAAAGAGTTTAAAATTATTAGCCCTAGCTCGCCTGCCCCCAAAGAAGGTACTATTATCACCATCACCAAATTTAAGATCGATTCGCCCCTACAAAATTTCTATAATTTTAATCTACGTCCTGCTCAAGGCTTTAAACAACTGGCTACCAACATCATGCACCTCTATGAACCCATTGCACTGAGGACCAAGAATGCTGCTGTTGTGCAAGTAAAGGAGCTGAAGGCAGTGCTCTAAAGTCAGCTGAAGAATAAATTCACTGGCTAAAACGATGTCAGTTTCACTAGCTTTGAGTAGGAGTTTGATTTTTGGCAGGAGCAAGATATAGAAGGATCATCTGCTCGCTGTTCTTTTTTTCTTAAGGAATATGCTGCTATTAGTAAAAGCTGGCGTAATTCGCATGGAGGAGTGTAGCTCAGTCGACTGAGTACTCTCATCTAAACAACTTGGCAGATTATGTTCAATATATGGAATAGTCCTCACGATTACAGCGAGAAGCGCTTTTTGAGACTTATAGAGGTGTTCTAGGCAGAAGTTAAAAACAGTTTTAGAATGGCTTTCGCTAAGGATAGCGATTTGCTAGAGCCTACTTTTGATATTCGGCAAATGATTGTTGAATCTATTCAGTGCTGCAGTAAGTTCATTAGCCTGCTTAGCTATCACACCGAATGTGCTCGTCGCAAGCCACCAGTCATCAAGACCAAAATTGTATAATAGCTAAAAGACAAGATTATGGGTACCTACCGAACTAAATCTAAGGTATAATTTTTATTGAGGTTGTTTAACAACAAACTAATCAGCTAAGACCCTGCCAGTCTAATGTTCCTGGTCAAGGCTGAAAATTTCATGAGCAGCTTCGTGAGCCAGTTTAAGAACAACCCCAAAGCAGAACAGAAACTTGAGAAAGAAAAGGAAAAGTTAAATAGCCTTACAGTTGCAGCCCTGCCCATCTTCGAAGACTAACTCAAGAACTGCATAGATAAGCCTAACATACAATATTTACTCAAAACACTTGAAAAGTGGTACTATTTTCTTTCTGAGCCTCAATTCTCATAGAATACTATTGAATACCAAGATTCCACCTTAAAGAAGGCAGTGGAATATCTCGAGAAATACTTTACTGAGCAGATGAAACTGTTAGAAGCAAAGCCAAGTGAACCTGAAAAACTGCGAGTGGTAAGGGCAGTCATTAAACGATTTGATTAAATCAACACTTTGATGAACGAATTCGCTCAGAATTCAAGCAGCATGCCCACTTATCACAAAAAGTTTGATAAGATCTATGACCAACTCAAGGGGAATGACGCTGCCCAATACAAGGCTTTTATCAATAGATATTAGACATTGCTAGTTAACAAAACGGAGGGCACCAAAGTCACCGGAAGGGCAATTGCAGAGCTATCTATCTCTGAAAAGGGCATGGAGTTTTCCACAGGGGGAGAATGCAGAAAATTTATTGAGTAGATGAGCTGTATGATATAAATGGGCTATACTGCTCGGCTGGGCGATAAACTCCTGAAAGCATTGTAGGAAGCCAAGCGATTCAATAAATAAAATAGCTTTATTGGCAGTATAAAATCTCGTTATAACTGGTTGGAAGGACGTTTGCAATTCTTTCAAAAGCACATGCTGCAAAAATAGCTCAAGCAAATTAGAGACATTGTGGAAAACCCTAAGATTAAGAAGAAACTAGGCCCTACATCTTATGAGTGGAAAGATATTGACGAGGTCAATGATTACATTGGCCATCTTAACGGCACTGTCGATAAGATGACAAACTACCTCAAGCTGTTCAACGCTAGCGAGCTAGAGATTGAACAAATCTCAATGGAATTGCTTTCTATCAGCTTTCATCCAAACAACTTTTTTGTTATTTCACAGAAACTTGACCAAATCAGTCGGATAATGTAAGTGGCTGGGTCAGGCAGAGATAGTGCCGTATGGAAAGACTACTGGCGCACAAAACTCACTCAGGTAGTGTAGGTTATGTGGCAGCAGGCCCTTCTCAAGGGTATTGATATTCCAATGACGGTCAGAACTGTGCTGGTAGGAAAAAAGTGTGGATATGATCCCTAACTCTATGAAGTTAAAGAAAAGTACTACAGAGAGCTGAAGCATTTTATTGGATGGCCGCTTGAGCAGAAGAGTCTCGATGGAACTGCTCTGATGCATTCTTCTAGCCCATTGATCGTGGACATTTACTCGAAAACATAAGAATGCTTTGATGGTTTAGAGAAAGGACTGATAAAATATGCGGGGTTCTAAAAAATGATCAGTCTTGATTTGGACCACATTGAATAGAAGATGAATAAATAACAGTTCAGTAGCGAGTAATTAGCAGCTGTGCTGTCAGAACTGAAGGAATCTAAACAAAGAGTAGAAGACATAAAAGAGGAGGAGAGGCAGAATAGTTTCATAATCAACAACAGTACGTTGAAGTAGCACCTCACTGATTTGCTCAATCAGAACATAGAGGGCATCATCCAACTCATTAAATTTTCAATTAAACTCGAAAGCGAACAGGTAGAAGAGTATATCAGCAGTGTCATGTCCAAACTGGAAAGCAAGCCTAAGAATATGGAAGAGATGGCCCAAGCAATGCAGGATTTTTAAAAGATAAAGCTCAATGAGAAGGACATCCTCGATAAAATTAGCAGGATCGAGCATAAGAACATGAACATTCGATCCATCACTGGAGCATCCTTCAACACCGCAAACATGCTCAAACGCTGGGAAAATTTGCAAATAGCATCCGTCTAGATGAATAATATCCTCGAGGAACAGCGCAATAGAATCCAAGAGGACACTATTCGCAAGAGTTAATCTCTATAGCACTAGGCCAATAGACTCTACAAAAAATATCAGCAAATCAATCCAAAATCTCAAGAGCTCAATCGAGAACAAGTACTAGAGGTCTATGGCAAAATCAAAGACTGGCAACTTTAATGGCAAGAGGTTGAACAGAAGTATACTTCCATCCGCAGTGACATCTCACACTTCTCCATGAAAATGCCTGAGTTTAAGCTCTATGCAAATATTAAGACAAAACTAGAAGTAGAGCTCGGAAACTGGCTCTTTTTCATGGATTATCGAGGATAAATAGAGAAGATGGAGAAGGAAGAGTGGCTTACATTTAGAGGCACTCTCAACAAGTATCAAGATCTGATCAATGATACAATCTCCCGCTCAAAGGTGCTGACTAACTTTGATCAAGTGGCTAAATTCATTAGAGATGTACTGGAGGATAACAGGCAGGGTGTACCACTCTTGAGGTGCATGACTGGAGAAAACTTTTAAAAAGAGCATTGGGGTATGCTGTTTTCAATTCTACGCATCAAGCATGTCATCTCAAGCGATAAACTCACCTTTGGAGATCTCCTCTAGTCCGATCTTCTCGCTAAAGCTAACGAAATCAGGGAATTGTAAGCGCAGTCTCGAGGGGAAATGAATATCCGAGTAGCAATTGATGATCTCGAAGCTTGGAGTATCACACGAGAGTTCTAGATAACAGACTACAATTCTATGGGCCGTGTGACTTGCCTCATCAAAGAATGGAAAGATGTAATGACAGAGGTGTCTGACCATCAAGCGCTTGTGGCCTCAATCAAAGACAATAAATATTCAAACCGGTTCAAAGGCGAGATTTAAAAATATGAAATGAAATTAAGTGTATTGGATACAGCTCTTCTCAAATTAAACCAAATTCAGAGAAAGTGGATTTACCTGCAGCCAATCTTTATGCGAGGCGCACTACCAGAGCAGCAGGGACGATGGAAACGATTGGATGAGGACTATCGCAACATCATGAATAATATTGCAAATAACCATCATGTCATTTAACTTGCCCATATAGCCGGCTTCCTTGATACGCTCACCACTATAATGGCAGAGCTCTAACGCTGCCAAAAAGCACTCAACGACTATCTCGAAGAGAAACGTAATAAATTTCCCAGATTTTACTTTCTTGGCGATGATGATATGCTTGAGATATTAGGGCAGTCTCAAAATCCCACAATCATTCAACTACACCTGAAGAAACTGTTTTCAGGTATACACTCTGTGGTGTTTGGTGATAATAATGAGAAGATACTCGCAATGAAATCGCATCTCGGCGAGGAGGTGCGTTTCAGCTAGGACATTGAGGTAAGCGATGTAGTCGAAAATTGGCTGGATGAATTAAACAAAAATATGGTTACCACTCTAAAATTATCAACCAAAAGCATTAAGAGCACTCAAATATAGGAATCTTTTAATACATATTGCTCACAAATTATATGTCTCTTCAATGAACTCACCTTTCATGCAAAGTGTAGTCTAGCCATCAAAGGAGGGAAAGGCAGTCTATAAAGTCTGAGAAGGGAGTAGCAAACTCTTTTGGCTGCATTAACCAAAAAATGCCATCTAACTAAGGAATAACTTGTCCTAGCCAAGATAAAATCCCTAATTTTAGATGTCATCCACCACATTGCAGTCATTGACCTCCTCATGGCAAATAATACAACCTCATTGAATGATTGGAACTGGCATAAGCAGCTCAAATTTGTTGAGGAATCTTCTGGAACCATTAAACTAAATATGGCCAATTCATCATTTGACTACACTTTTTAGTACCAAGGCAATGCTCAAAAGCTGGTCTATACTCCTCTCACTGATAAGTGTTATCTGACTCTCACACAGGCTATGCATATGGGTTTGGGAGGTAATCCTTATGGCCCAGCAGGAACAGGCAAAACAGAATCAGTCAAAGCCCTGGCGCTAGCTTTTGGAAGGCAAGTTCTTGTTTTTAACTGTGACTAAGGCCTTGATTTTCAGTCTATGGGACGCATATTCATAGGACTAGTGAAATGTGGGGCATGGGGATGTTTCGATGAGTTCAACCGACTATTAGAAGAACAACTCTCAGCTATCTCCCAGCAAATACAAATTATTCAATAGGCAATTAAAGCTCGTGAACAGATGATTAATTTGTTGGGCAAAAGGGTGGAGGTGAACTTCAATTCTGCTATATTTGTAACACTAAATCCTGCAGGAAAGGGCTATGGTGGGAGATCGAAACTACCTGATAATCTCAAACAACTTTTTCGACCAGTTGCGATGTCAATTCCCGATAACTAGCTTATTGCATAAGTATTACTCTTTGCAGAAGGCTTCAAAACTGCGAAGGTGCTTTCTCAGAAAATAATTACCATATTTACTCTTTCCAAACAACTACTATCGCGGCAACTGCACTATGATTGGGGTCTGCGTGCTCTCAAAACCATTCTTACAGTGGCAGGCCGCCTAGTCTTCGAATAGCAGACAGGTATTAACGACTCGATTGAGAGTGAAATACTAATAAAGGCAATGCGCATAAATACTATCAGCAAACTGACCTTTAACGATATGCTGAAGTTTAATGTCCTTGTGGAGGACGTTTTTCCAGGTACCAACATCAAGGACATTATATATGAGCAAATTTCACAAGCAGTGCGTAAAGTTTTCTAGGAAGAGAACTTTGAGATGTTGCCCAATCAGCTCAATAAAATATTGCAGTTTTATGAGGCTACTAAACAGAGAATTGGATCTGTCTTGGTCGGTCCTTCAGGCTGTGGCAAAACCACCATCTGGAAAACACTCAAGAAAGCTTATGAAAAATTAGGCCAGCCAGTAAAGATTCATCTCATCAATCCAAAGGCAATGCCTCGATCCTCTTTCTTGGGCTACATGAACAATGACACCCGTTAATTTTCCTAAGGTGTACTCACCGTTTCAGCCAGATAAGTGCTTAAATAATAGCACAAAACCTTAAATTGGATAATATGCGATGGTGACGTAGACCCCTAGTGGATAGAGGCATTAAACAGCGTGCTGGATGACAACCATCTCTTGACTCTACCTACTGGTGAGCGAATCTCCTTCGGAAGCAATGTAAACTTTATCTTTGAGACTGATAATCTTCAATTTGCTTCCCCTGCTACTGTTTCTCGTATGGGGATGATCTACATGAACGATGAGGATATTAACATCAACAGTATAATATTGAAGTGGACCAAAAAGCTTAAGCCTTAGCAAGCCTTCATAAATCAGCAAATCTCTTTTATCGAGTAGATGTGCGATAAAACTTGGAAATTGGCTGATTAGCAATTAGTAGCAACTACGAAAGTAGGGCTGGTTAGAAATGCCCTCTCCTTGATTGAAGACTCCACGAACGAGCAGGAGTTTAGGCTAAATCTTGTCAAGGGGCTTGCTTCCAATTTTTAAACCGTAACAAGAGGAGTTATTTTTTAAACTATCTTCAATAAAGCAGTTCCTGGTGGCAGAGATCCCTTGTCTTTGCGTATCAGTAATGGCAAAATTGGAGAATATAAGGACAGTGAGACGACAGGCATACAGAAGATATATGCTACTAAGGAGATCAAAAAGGACATCGAAATTGTCTCACATTGGCTCAAGAGTGGTCATCATCTTATTATAGTTGGCAAGGAAGGATGTGGTAAGTCGCTTCTGCTTGAGGCTAGCATTCAAGAACTATAAAAATCTTAAAAATGCAAAACAGTTACCATCCACTGTAACCGCTAGACCAAAGCTAGCATTCTTATTCAAAAGCTTTATCAGACATGTCAAAAAGCCTCTTCTGCGAATGGCAAGATTCTCCGACCACAAAACTGCAACAGGCAAATTATTATCCTCAAATAAGTGAATTTGCCAAAGCCTGACAAGTATAACACCATTGAACTTATCACCTTCCTGCAGTCACTAATAGCACACGAAGGATTCTATGATCATAACCTGGAGTTTATTAAAATTGGAGAAGGTATACAGTTTGTATGCATCATAAAACCTGCCAGTACCATTGGAAGGTTCTAAATCACCACTAGATTTGTTAGTAATTTGAGAGTGTTGGCCATAGACTATGGATCAGTCGGAGTTCGCCAAAAACTTGATTTGCTTACTCCTCACGCACAGGATATTGATGGTCGACTCCAGGCTTTTTGGAAGTGTATTCAAGAGAATTTTAAACCTGATGACAACGCACACTACCTTTTCTGTCCTAGAAACCTAAATTCAATGGTGGATAGCCTATAAAATTATCAAATCGATTTGAAAAAGATAGATGAGGTGATTATGGCGTTGAGAAACTAAGCAGTTAAGCAGTTCGAAGATAGGCTGGTGGACTATCAATCCAAACTCAAGTTCAGAAAGCTGATGGAGCCTATTTTTGGATCTAATCAGAGCAATGCCATTTTCACAGTCGTAGATGGTAAGCTCAAGCCCGTGGCAGGGCAGGAATATGTTTAAATTTTGGCAAAATCAATTAAAAACTATGAAAACGAGGTTAAGGAAGTCAACATTATTCTTGTGGAGGAAGTGATCAGCCTGATGAGTTCACTCGAGAGAAAGATAATCGAACGTGGGGCGTTATTGCTCGCAGGCATGTCGGGCAACTTGAGAAAAACAACTTTAAGAATAATCGCCCACAAGAATAAGATTCCCATTTACACTCTGTCTAACCTAAGAAATCCTTCGCTCAAAGAGTTCTATAAAGATTTGAAAGCAGCTTTAGAAGTAGCTGCCGGCCACAATAAGAAAATTATCCTTTTTCTAGAATAACATCAGTTAGGTAAAAACGAATTTTATGAAAAGATTAACAGTCTCATCAGCTCAGGTGAAATTTCAGGATTATTCAGTTCTGACGAAATCGAAAGCATTACTCAAGATGTTGAAACTCTGCGCTCCTAATACTATGGTAAAAACCTATACGAATCCTTCATTGAGCGGATTAAGAAGAACGTGATTGTCGTTTTAAGTTTGGATCATCGTAACAAAGAGTTTTACTAAATCTGTTCAGCCAATCCCGCCTTCTACTCCTTCTGTCGCATAATTTGGCAAAATTGCTACTCGAGATAATCCATGGCTTTACTATTCCATGAAAAAGTCAAACACCTTAACCTCAAGGAAATTAAGGAAATTAATCAAGCTATTGGAAGCATTCATAAGGGTAGCTCCCACAAGTTTATGAAACTTATTAACAACTTCTTAACAATCTTCGAAAAAACTCAGTCAAAGAGCGGCAATAAGTTATAAAAATTAGCTTTGGGCCTTAAAAAACTTGGGTAGACTGCCAAAATGGTGGATTCTCTGACTGGAGAAGCGATGAACAAGAAGAAGTTGCTGACAATTAAGCAGAAGGAGGCTGATTAATCTTTGAATTATATCACAGACGCCATGGAGTAAGCTTCTTCAAGCAAAGCAGAAGCATAAAAGTTGCAAGCCTATCTCGAGGTCGAAGAAAAAAAAATACAACGAGATCGGAAAATAGTAATGGCTGAACTATAAAAAGTACTCCCCCTCATCGAGGAAGCCAAAATTGCAGTCAGTGGACTCACTCCCAAGAACATACAACAAATTCGTTCCTTTATTAATCCTCCTGAAGCAGTTCGATATGTCCTAAAGGCAGTTCTAGCATTATTTGGTAATAGGGACGACAGTTGGAACTCCATGAAAAATTTCCTCAAAATATGCAAAGATCAGATTCTAGTATTCGACATTAAAGAAGTCACAGAACGGGTTAGAAACGAAGTAGAAAGTATTATTGGAGAGCACGCCTTCTTCTTTCAGAGGTAGAATGTGTTCAAAGCCTCGCAAGACGCTGTACCTCTGGCTGATTGGGTCAAGGCAGCTGTTGAATACAGCAAGACATATTAAAAAGTTAGGCCGCTCGAGTAGAATTTGAATAAAATTGAAAAGGAGCTTTCCAGGTCCAAGCTTAGGTATAAGGAATGCACATAAAAAGTAGCGGAATCATAACAAAAAATAAAAGAGTTAAATTAAAATTTTGTAAAAAAAACTAATGAAGCTGAAGTTCTGAAATAGGAGCTGAAAAAAGCCGAGACAGCTCAAGCCAGTGGGCAGTAACTGCTGTCAAAGTTGTAAGATGAGAAGGTCAGGTGGAGTGTATAAAGTGATAAGTTGAAAGTGTAGGTTGAAATGATGCCTAAATACGCAGCCTTGACTTCTTGCTTTGTTACTTATCTTTCATAAAGTCCTGAAAATATTCGGCATCTTTAGGTTTAGAAATGGAAGAAGATACTGAGCTGTCATTATTATAATTTCCTTTCCTTCGTGACTAATTAGGCTATTACCCTCCAATAAATTATGAAGGGACTTCCTAATGATCAACTTTCCATAGAAAACAGTCAGATACTTGGTTTTCTTAAATAAATTCCGGTCATAATCGATCCTCATACTCAGGCCACAACTTGGCTGAAACAAAAATTACAGGTAGATAATAAAATATAGATTTTGACTCAACAGGATCCAAAATTCATCAATACCCTTGAGTTGTCAATTAGATTTGGAAAAACTCTCGTAATCCAAGAGATAGATTACATAGAACCAATACTGACGTCCATTCTGAAGGGAGACTTCCAAAGGCAAGGAGCCAGAAATTTGATTTAAATTGGAGAAAAATCATTAGACGTCAATTAAACCTTTAAGCTATACCTGACGACCCGAAATAGTTCCATATAGATTTCAAAACATCAAAAAGATCTGGTGTCAATCGTGAACTTTTCAGTAACTAAGTCTGGGCTTGAGGGAAAGCTACTGTCCATTATTATCACTTACTTCCAGCCTGAAATTGAGCAGGAGAAGCAAGATTTACTGCAAGAACAATAGAAATTTAAAATAGAATTATCAAACTTAGAAGAAAAATTGTTAAAGGAACTAGCAGATTCATCAGGAAACATCTTGGAGAACAAGGGGTTGATAAATTCACTCAATGAAACGAAAGCTCATAGCATTGTGGTGGGAAAATCATTAAAGGACTCTTAAAAATTGCAGAAAACACTCGATTAAAAGAGAGAGGTCTATCAAATAATTGCGTAAATAGGGGCCAAACTTTATATCAGTCTGTCAATTCTCAAAAATCTTAATCCTATGTATAAATTCAACCTTTCTCAATTTATTGGACTCTTCCAATAATCATTGGTGAGAGGCAAAGCCAAGGGATAGAATCAAATCACCACCATCCAAGAAGCACTCATACAAATCGTTTTCAACAATATTTCAGTCTGCCTCATCAAATCACATAGACTATTATTGGGGCTCATGTTTGTTCGTGAAATATTTGAAAATAGCATTACTGAAGATGAGTTCAATGCCTTGGTAGGCAACATCGTTTCCACTTAGAATGTACAACTCCCAGCATGGATGGATGAAAAGGACAAGGAAAATTATAAGATATTCCAATCGGTCGCTAAAACAAAAGAAAATTTAAACAGCAGCGGTTGGAGGGATTGGTACAACTCTTACGAGTGTGAGGATCACATTCCTAACAATACAAGTTTGACTTACTTCCAAACATGCCTGCTCACCAATGTTTGCAGGCCTGATAGATTAACCAACATTCTCACCAATTTTGTCCTGACAACTTTAAAGCTGCCCAATCTTTCAGGGCTATAGAGCAACATGAAGATTCTGACTTAATAAAAAATGAAAAATACAGTTCCTTGCCTCTTCATTGTTAGCATTGGCTTTGATCCTTCAAAATAAATACAATAATATGCAACTAGGGTAGTCGGAAAGGAAAGGTTTGAGTAGTTAAGTATGGGTGGTGATCAAAACGACTATGCACTGCAACTTCTGAGGGAAGCAGCTAAGGAAGGCAAGTGGCTGTGTTTAAAAAATTTGCATTTGGTCATTAACTTTGTAAGTATTCTAGAAAAAGAGGTGCTATCGATGGAGCCTCACTAGAATTTCAGGTTATTCCTTACCACTGAGGCACATTAAAAGTTTGCTCCTATTCTGCTTTAAACTTGCTATAAGGTCAGTTATGAAGCTCCTCCTGGAATAAAACAAAATTTCACTCGACTTCTTGGTGGGCAAGCTCTAAACAAAGACAAAAAGCTTGAGTTTGTAGCAACATATTTTCACGCCCTTATCCAATAGCGGCGTAACTATATTCCTCAGGGATGGAACAAATTCTATGAGTTTAACTACGGCGATTACAAATCAGGCCTGACTATCATAAAGGAAATATCATCAGGCCCCAGCAACAACTGGGAGATGCTTTACGGACTAATGGTCGACACCATCTACGGCGGCAGAATTGATAACGATGTTGATAAAAAATTATTAGACGTGTATCTGCATCTATTCTTCAATGAGGCTGTAGAAACTGGCAAACAACCCATCTATAAGGATGTCAAAATTCAACAACTGGAAGAGCTCATTCAAAAATTACCCAATATCGATAACCCTGAACTGTATAATTTGCCTATGGGCATCGATAAGGCTATACTTAGAATCAAAGCTAAGGAACTCATCTAAAATTTGAAAATAGCTACTCTTTCCTTGGACTCATCAACTAAATTCTCAAGAGAAAGCTGGAGTAAAATTCTGAGCCCTTTATTCACTTTGTGGAAAGGACTGCAAAAGCTAGTTGATGAAAAGGTTCTCAAAAAAATCGGAGAGGACAAGCTAAAATCAGTGGATCCTATTTAGTCATTCGTTTATAGCGAATATAACGAAGCGATCATCAACTTTATTTCTATCAGAATAGTTTTGCAAAAGTTGGAAGGAGTTCTGTTTGGTAATTAAATTTTAACCACTGAAATCGAGGATCTGGGCAAGATAATCATCAAGGGAGAGACACCACTCAAATGGCGTAAAATCTGGGAAGGTCCGGACCTTATTTCGGAATGGCTCAAAATATTCGTGAAGAAACTTAACAATTTAGTCAGGTGGAGGGACTTAACTGAATCAAATAAGCTCCTTTTTGAAGAATTAGACCTATCTGAAGTTTATCGACCTGAAATCTTCCTGAATGCTCTCAAGCAAAGAGTGGGTCGCGAAAAGAGAATTCCTATAAATCAATTAAAGATAAAGTCATCGTTTTCGAAGCCCTCTTAGATCTGCGTAAAGTTGAAGAATTTGATTCTTCAAGGGTGCTCTTTTTCAAAGGATTTAATTTGCTAGGCCAAGAACGATCACTAATATGAAGAAATTCCAGTATTCTACGTCTACTTTAACGAGAAAGAAGCAGGAGGCTCCGACTATTTTCTTCCGTTTTATACGGACATGACCAGAGGTACACTTTTATCGATGCTTCCAGTGACTTTCTCTGGTTCAAATGATAAACTGGTATTAGCATCGGCCGCATTGCTGCTCAAAGATATTTGATCTTTACAACATCCAATCATTATCTATCAAATGAAAACAATATTTTTTAACTTTAATTGTAAAGATAGTAGTATTGAGGATCATGATTCACCTTTTATTTTGAGGATGATATCTTCCAACTTACGCGCCATTAGCTGATTATCTATGGCTATTGCCAATCTCTTCCCCTCTTGATAATGTACCACTGCGCTGGATAACAATTTTTGATGCTACTTTTGAACCCCAGTATTATAGCTTATCAGCATCTTCATGTATTGCCCATAATGTCTCTTTTACTATAGACGGTGCTTTAGATTAAGATCACTACATTCGCGTAATGCTTGCTCTACCGATTTTTCAATCTTCTCGACATAACCCCTTGCATGACGGATTTATTATAGGGCTTTATCATGTTTTCCCATGTCACTGAGGACGGCTGCCTTATTGAGATAGGTCGGAACAATGTCGTATTTTTATTAATCGCGGTATAACTTAACTAAATCTTCCTCCAATTCCACTGCATAGCTGACTGCTCTTAGCGCCATCATTAAATGTCTATTGCGTTTTAGGATGCAACCGAGGTTGTTAAAAGTTAGAACTTTCAGTTTGCCTAAAATGTGAGGCTTATCAGAGGGGAAGTGCTTCTACAGACCTGGTAGCATCACAACATCTACTGCCTTAGCGATGAGGCGAGTATTAGCTGCATTTTGTTCTTCCTTGATGCTTTCCATGGCCATTTGGTTTATTTTTTGTACAAATGCGGTGACCTCCTCGCTAAGAATAAAGGGCAATATTGGATTATGTTCCTTTTGGGTGATGATGATAGCAATGTGTATAAGTTTTTCTTCGCAAAGAATGCACTCCATAGTGTTGATCTAGTCACGTGAACGAAATTTACTGACGACTGCTGACAGATATTACAAAACCTGCAAGTCAGTGATTTTGCCTGGCTATAAGTCTATTTCCTTTCTTTCTTCTTTTTCTATTGTCGAAAACATTAAAAGAATATTAATTTAGGAATTACAAATTTGCTTATCCTTAAGATTGTCACAATTAATCATTCAAATCCACTGCTGCGTTTTCCATTAGGAGATTCATATTTCAATTCCGACAATCGCTTACTTATATGGATAATCAATCATCACTTTGGGTTAATCTCTTTCTTACTGTTCTCCCATTTACTCATAGTCAATTTATCTGTCAGGCTAATTATTTTCCCCTCCTCAATGATTGGATGGTCTCTCAGGTAGGTTCTCAGTTTATCAGGGTTGATGTAGTAATTAAGTGGACGGTTTTCCTAGATTCCGGTGAGAGTAAATTTGTAGTCAGCTATAAATATTTCAACTGCGGATATCTCCTGCTTTTCGTTAAAGATGATTTCTGTAGAAATATGCTGATTCATCAATCGATAAAATAACTTATAAGTTTTAGCCATTCATCAATACACATCAGCAATCATTATTTGTTTGATAGAAAAACGGCCTTGCCAACCCACTGAGGGTGCTACAGCTAATTTCGCACAAATTCAACCACGCCATTACTGTCACTAGCAGTTTCACTCCACTTTGCAGCTACTCCTACTTCTCCTGCCCCTTGCTGGAATTTCCATAGGCAAAGAGCAGTCCACTCCAAACCAGACTTTTCCAATTCTGCTATGCATTGGCTGTGATATTTGGCCCTTTCCTTGTTAACATAATGTTCTTGCTAAAAAACTGATTTTCCGTCTTGTTGGAGGGCGCCATGGACATAGAACCCAATAAAACGTTTAACTCCCTAAATAAAAGAATCACTACTTTGGACTGCATCTTTTAGATGATGAGTTTTGTGAATTGTAAAACCCTCTCTTCACTCTAGCCATTTCTCACGCCAAAAGTGCTAATGACTGCGTCCTTTCCTTAGAGGCACTCATCCCACAATGCAGGAGAGAGAGCATCTCCTTAGATAAATTTGAGAAAGATGGAGTTTATGCCAAAGGAGGGAGCTGAACGAGTGACACAGTAAACTTCAAAGTGTTTGATAAGCTTTGTTACTAAAGACTGTGAAATACTGCCGTTTGCTCCGATGACTACTATCTTCTTGCGGTCCATCATATCTTACAATTAATATACAATCTCTGATTTAGGAAGCATAAAATTAACTATAATCTACATCTAATTGAGGTTCAATAGAATGGGTTGTGTATTGATAATTCATGATGATAGATTGACTGATCAGAGACGGCTTTCGTCGAAGAGGTACACTTGTACGAAATCTGGGTCGTTGGGCGTGAAAGTTGCTTGGAAGTTATAGATCAGCAGCTTACTTAATTAGCTCTCATCTGTAAACCGATTCTTGTTGCTGCGAGCCACTTTTACAAACTGGTTGATAAACTTTTGCTCCACACTGATCGCATTATAGGTTCGTAGAGCATTGATATGCCACTAGAAACTGTTCTTCTCAGGGTGATACTGAGTCATTATATAAGGGTAGTCAAATGCCTAAACTGTGGATACGAACTAAACTCCATCGTTTGTAAAACTGGTAGAAATAAGACGCCAAAATGAACGGATGCCATCAGTCTAAAGGTAGGTCTTAAGAGTGATCGACCAACGATGGTGAAACCACAACAAACCCTCTCCGCTTGTCACCTATTGATATTCATCCGTAGTCAGAGCTTTGAGGAGTGCACTATTGCTGCTTTTAACACTCAAAGGGCAAGGGAGACCTTTTTGGCCAAAGACTTCAGTGAGAACAGTGGAATTATCCTTCCGACCACTATGCAGATAAAGTACAGCTTCAAAGCCGAGGCAGGTTGCCCATATGGGATAGGGATTGCCAGCTTTGTTCTGTCGATTGGCGTAGTCGAAGATAAAGGCAATGTTTGAGGTCCATTGATTACCACTGTCGATAGGCATCTCTCCCCCTGGGAAGTAGACTCCGTTTAGCTTGCCCAAAAGACTCTCCAGTTGAGCATGGGAGTAGTGATAATAGAGAGGAATTACCTGGGCGCCTGCCATTTCCAAATTTTTGATGTAGCTGGCCGCAATATATGTCTGTTGTGGTTGAGGTTTTTGTCCGAAGTCTTCCGCATCTTCAGTATATACACCAATGATCGGATTCTGAGGAGGTAGTGCTAGTGCGACAGCAACAAGTACTGCTAGTGCTAGAAGTTGAGGTCTAATCATCGAGGATTTATTATATGGAATATAACTAAGGGATAGTTAAATCAATCATTTAAACTGGGAGGAAAAATATTTGTATTCAAATTAACTCTGCCCTTTTGAAGCGATATTGTTTTTAAATCAGCTATTTTATGATTTGGCAGTTTCAAATTTGCTTCAGAAATTGAGCTTGCCTTGTCTGATATGATAAGGCTATAAAGTTGGTGTCAGTTATTAATTTCGTGCTACTTCTTGAGAGATTTATTATTAATGTAAGCCACTACATTCTTTCTATGCATTCTTGCCTTAATCTACGCTGCTTCAGCTGCCTTTGTCTACCAAGGAGCTAGCTAACTGCCTTTTGCTCCCTAAAAGGTGGAATCAATTCATGGAAATCTACTGCTGATCAATCCAATTACAATTCGCGAGATGTAGCTGGGTGCAAACTTTTACGATATGTAATTTGGGTATACCCCTCCATATTACCTCGCTAATAGCTACATAATCTATCAATAATCAGAGAAGGCGGCTCTTTCTATCAAGTAGAGTAACATCAAGCCCCAAATCGTGTATGTAAATGAACAAACTAATTATGTGCTGGAGAAAGGATTGCTGGTGGATGGATAGAAAGTATTTGTGCCCCTCAGCGGAGCAAAAATGGCAATTGGCCTGCTTAATGCTGAAGGCAAGTTAATTATCCAACAAATTGAAGGGGGAGATTACTTTTAATTTGGAAATATTGCTAAAATAAATGAGAAATAGCTGGCAATTGGCTGCAAAGAGCATTTATATATTATTGACAAAGCCACTCTCAAAGTTACGCAAAAGATAGTGCTGGAGCAGATGATTCTCGAATACTATGAGATCGAATTCAGTCAATAAAAGTAAACTGAAGTCATTGCAATTAGAAACAGTAACATATACTGGGTCTATGAACGTAGTCCTCTGTTTAATCAATTCCAACTAATCAATCAGGTGCATTACAATGCGTGGATGAATGCCATTTTTCACTACTCGCAGCATAGAACTTATATGCTGACTCCTTCATGCGAAGTTCACTAACTTGATCTCACCAAAGGAGATAATTTCTTGAGTTATAGTAGTGAAAACTACTTTTTTGACAAGACCATTGCTATTTCAACTTTCTGCATATATTTCCTATCTAATTCTGGCTATCTTCAAGTGCTGGATAATGGAAAAAGTTTGATCTCTATCCACAGTAGATTGCCTGATTTCTAGTAGGGGAAAACAATTACACAAGCTGAGTTTACAGATAATGACGAGTCAGTATTAATACTTTCAGGAAGAATTATTCAGAAATATATTATCTCCTCCAAACAATTTGAAGACAGCATTATTAAATCAGCTGATGCTTTTACCTACTCAATCGATTGTAACTTAGTCTTTGCAATATAGAAGGCAGATGCAATGATCATCTTTACTGTCTATACTGCCTTAAACTTTGGCATTGTAGCTGCTCTCAACTTTACCATCGATTCATTCACTCTCGTATAGGCCACCATTTATAAAGTCTATGACCAAATTGAAGATTCAGTCTACCCATTTATTATCATTTGCAAAACGGACAACGATGAGTTGCGCAGTTATTCAATCAGTTACTCTTTGATGAACAAGACCATCAAAAAAGAAGCATCGGGAAAAATCACCAAGGACTATCAAATTATATCAATGCCAAAGAAAACTTCAATCATTTGCCTTAACGATAAAACTTTAGAACTTCGCAATTGGAAAGGAGAACGCCTAACCACCAGATTGCTGAGCAAAAGTCCATCTTTTATCAAGACTGGCTAGACTAAACTCATGGTCACTTTCTAAGATGGAGTTTCAGATTTTTATGATGTCACTAATGCTGAGTTGACATACTTAGGCAGCCATTATCGATACAAGGATGGAAGTGAATACTCCACTTTAGTGCTATAAAAATTAAAAATGGTATACACTTACCATGGAGGAGGAGCCTTCTATAGTTTTGTAATTCCATAATTGCCAATAATCTCCAAAACCCAACTGCAAGATAATTTATGCTCTGCTGCTGGAATAAGCAAAGTCATTATTTCTAAGACTGCTTACGGAGCTGACAAGGATTTCTTTGTTGCATTTTTAAATTATAATACTTCACAAATTATTTACTCGTAAGTCGTGCCTAATCCAAATCATAGCCTGCAATTTATCATGACCAAGACAGTTAATATCACCAAGAACCTTACTTTAGATCGTGACTCCTAAATTAGATATAATAGAGCTAATGATTGGCTCTATCTCACAGCTACAATTCAAAATCAGTCCAAAACTATCCTCATGGCAGCCATTTTTTCAATGATGGGAGATAATTATAGATGGAGATGGAGCTACTCACTCAAAAGGATCGACCATTTTGATTTTGATTCGAGTGGAACTTTAGCTATACTGGGGTAAACAGCCTATGGAAATGTGTATAAATTTGGCTTTCCCTAGCAAAGGTTCGATGATATTAAAATTAAAAATGTTTTAGCTGCTAATCGAGCAGGTAATAAAATTCTGATTAAAAAATAAGCCTCAATGGCTGCTTAAAATGATAGAGTTGATCATTTTGGCGTAGTGTTTGATCTCAAGAAAGCCAAAGAATAGTATACATTTCTATTGCCAGGAATTATCTCTCTTTGCGCAATAAATTAGTAAGGAGACATTGTCATCGTATTGCAGGATAACTTAAAATCAATTAATCTGTATCAAAATGGGAAGGTATAAAGTGCAGTTATATTTGAAGCGTAGGTCCTATCTCTATCTTTTTATAGTGCACATGCCTTCTATATTTAAACTGATTCATCAGTCCTTTTCTTTGACGCTTCAGGAATGCCGTTATCAGTCACACGGACATTCGTGAGATTAAAAAATTAAAAGCTTATTTATGCATCAAATGCCACTCGCTTTATCATGAAATAAGATCAAAAGTTAACTATATTGGATTAAAATGGAAATGAGGTTCAGCAACTCTCGCTCCCCAAAGCAAAGAAGGGTTCAATTTAAAGTCTAATGATTACCACTAACCACCAAATAATTGCATCTCACAATAATAGTCTCTATACGTGGATAGAAGCAGACTGCCCCATTAGTCGACAAAATAACTATGGAATTTGCTAATGCATTTCAAATTCAGTAGAAACATCAGGCTCCTGCGACTGCATTAGGGGATATTATTTTAATACTGCAAGCTGTGAGCATTGCGGTGCCTTTTGTGATACATGCGATCCAAACGGATGTGTGAGTTGGAACATTGCCCTTTTCGCAAGTTTAGGGGTTGGAGTTTTGGTCGTGCTGGCAATGATGTGGTATGCTGTTAAAAGATTTAAGGCGTCAAGATCCAAGCCTGGAAAAGATAGTTTATTGTCTGAACCCACACAAGTGAGCACCATAATTGAATAATGATCATCCATATAATTTAAATTAATAAATGATCCGCGATGTCAAAGAGATCGAGAATTCTACTCTTTGGGAGCAGACTGGACGCTAGATCGCTAGCAGAAAGCAAATAGTCCAGTCCGATTAATTCAAACGAACCGTATTTGTGTTCGGAGATAGAGGTTCTGGTATCAATGATTTCATCCAGGCAAAAGTTCGCTCATAAAGGTACTCAGGAACGATTTTGACCCTTAGACTAAGCCAAATGCATTGATTGAGTACTGGCCTTCTCATGTGGGCAAAGAGAAAAAAAAGTTAGATTTTTATGAGGTCGGAAACGGCGAGCTAGGTGCCTTTATTGGGGCATTCACCAGAAGAAAAGACACAAAAATAACATGTCTAATATGCATTGACCTAAGCAGGGGAAATAAACTCATGTCGGTTGGACTTCAATATCTTAAGATTATTAGAGCCGCGTGTGGCAAACATCTTTCTGCTGCCGAAGCTCAAATTGCTGAATCCCATGAGGATAACTAGATGATTACAGGTTTACCAGTGCAAGTGAGTTTTGTTGGTTGTAAATTCGATCTGTTCTAAAAGCTCGACCTTTAATCTCGCAAATGGATTAGTCGTGGGTTGAGGTACATAGCACACACAAACAGCTGCTCCATTTTGAGTTGTTCTAACAAAAACAACCAGGTGGGTCAGGCTTGTAGGGCAAACTTTAGCGATTATATGGCTAGCACGCCACTGAGCACCAAGAATATTAAAGATGCCAGCAAGCCTTTGTTTATTGAATTTGGAGATGATAAAGTAGCAGATATCAACTTACCCACGTCTGGCAGTCTCACTAATTTGGAGGTGCTTTAAAAGCAGTTAGAATCAGTGTCGTCAAGGAGTAACTAAAAGGAGCAAAGTAAGGCATCAGTCATTCAGGAGGGTGGGCTAACATTCACCAAATTAGATGAAGCATTGTCTGCTCGTAGAAAGGTAGTTTCAACATAATTTAGTAGTTATGCAAAATGTTAAGGAAAGGGGGATAGTCTTCCAATCTTAAGGAAACTGATGGTTTCGTTTGAACATTTCTTACAATAATTATAGAAAATCAAGGCTATTCCCTTTAGTGAAAAATCAGTGAATTTTGCTGGCAATTTTTTGCAGAATATCTCTAAATGACTGTCCAGGCTGGAGCTCGTTAATGGAAACTGTTCCATCGGCAGCATAAAATACAATGTTGCATTTTTAATTGCTGGTTGCTGCTCGAAGATAAAGGATATAGCGTCCAGCCTTCAAGTGAATGAATGTGCTGCCTAAATCTAAGTTGCTGCATAATTACAGATGCTGTTTTCGACCACTACAATTTTGCTTTCTGCCTCCATATATTCCTCGCCCTCCTGCCGGTACAGCTTTAAACTCCATTCTCCCATTTTTTTATGTCTAGTGCCCAGAAATTTGCAGTTTAAGAACGATAATCTTAGAGAAATTTTGCCTCCACGATCCACTCTCATCTTGAATAAAGAAGCAATTTGTGGAGTGGCATTGATAGACAAAGATTTAACATTAAATCCTTTGAGGAAGCGAACATAGCAGACTTCTCCTTATCTTTCGCTTGGCAAATAGCAAGGATCATCGCCGCGAATTGCATCCTGAAATTATGGCTTTTCTGCGAGATTGCTAGTCCGCAAACATGAATCCCGGCTATTCCAATCAGATCGATTTTGCAGTTCATAAGGGAGACCAGTTATTTCTTGAAAGAGTTCTGGTATACTGAATTCATCAAGGAAAGAATAACTGCCAAGAATTTTAGCAAGAGCCTTTTCAATCAGGAAAAACCAGTATGTCTGAGGAGTATAGTACTTCAGATGTGATGTGGGAATCAAGTCGTCAACAACCACATCCTCTCGTTGTCCGTTGATACGCAGACAGCAAATGGCCATTCCCACTTTGGCTATGTAGATCGGCTTGCAGCTGTCAAAACCAGCGAATGATTGTAGTGTTGACAGCAGATGCAGCACTTTGGACCTACTCCCTCCTCCTATTTATTTAAAAATGGCTGCCACCTGTTCGTTCATATCTCCTAATCGCGCCCACTCGCAGTTACCTTCGCTGTCCTTGAGCATGAGGGCTTGGGCATCTGCAGGGAACACTACATCATCGAATTTGATTTTATTGACAAAGAGGTGATTAATAAACTCAATATAGTCAGTGGGAATGTGCTTTATTTACTGTAGGAAATGGCCGTTTTTATTACGAGTGGCGATAGAATGAGTTAGGTCAGCTTGCTGGAAATACACTGGAAGATGAGCTGCTAAATTGGAGAGGTAGATGTAGCTGCGGACCTTGGAACGCTGCAGTGAAGGCTTGCCGTGGCAGTTGCTTTCGCATCCTTATAGTAAGGCTTGTCCCATTTTAAATTATCATATAAGTTATAGCTCAGACCGACTTTGACTTGCTTATTTATGGCAGCTTCATAAATAGCTATCCTTCTTTAAATTTATTGAATCAGTATAGTTTCTACAATGGTTAAGTAAATCTTAAACAAATTATTCCTTATGCTTGAATGGCTGATAATAAAATTAAAATGTTATTCGGCAGTGCTAAGCATTTGGTGGGTCTGAACCAACTATCAAACCTGTAGCACCAAAATAACTACATTCACCATCTCAAAAGGATGATTGAAATAGAAAACAAGCAGTAAAAAATGCGAAAGGTTCATCATGAGCAAACCAAAATTGCTGACATACTCAGAAAATCAAAATAGGCTTCCAAAAGCTTCAAGAAGATAGAAGACCTCAATAAGAGAAAGGATTAGGATCGAAAAATGGTTGAGGTTTTAATTGATATCAAGACAAGGCCAAGGCTTAATACATAATGGGGTAGAGCATATTCCCATCAACATTTAAAGTCTGCCAAGTCTCTGCCCAAGGATAAATTGCTCAGTTCGTAAGTGATAACAAATCAAAATAAGGCACTGCCCATGAAAATCATTAAAGATTCAATAAATGTTCGTAAATATCGCAAGAAGCTAAAAAGTGAGATAGACAACTATCTAAAAAAGCGCAACCACCTGCACAAGATAAAGACAACTGAAACTTCAGCTGTTTAACGGAAGTTACAATTCCAAGAACAGCAAAAATTGCAACATGCTGGCAGTAAATCCATTCAACAATCGGATGCCACTTATAGCGGTAGGATAGTTATAACCCTTCCGGACTGATGATAATTTACTTTGATATACAAATAATTATTCTTATTTAATGCATTACCGTATAACTTTTGGTAGCGTCATAATCTAAGTCATATTTGATGGGTTGTTGAATTCAATTTTAATAAAAGTAATACACTCCTTTGATGGACAATAAAAGCCTATTCTCTTCAATACTCACCATTATAATTTCTGATTACAAATGACAGTTGAATGGGAGCTGAGATTTCAAAAAGCACGTATTTTCAAAGCTGCAATTTGTCTTTTTCTCCTTTTCGTGTATCTGCTATATCGTTTCCTTTTTCCACAACCAAATCCCAACTGCATCTTCGATGCCTATCATTCAGTCACTGAAGGATTAAACCGTAACTTTGTTACCGAGAGCGGTTCATCATACGAGGGCAATAGCAATCAACTAACCATTACAGGCAAAGGTATCATTGGAACTGGACAACTATTGATGGATATTTGGATCGGAGCAATCGGTGTTCTTTGGTATAAACAATGATATTCAGGGTGATCCGCATTAAAAACGTGCGTGCTTTTGGAGGCATTGCTGCATTCTATTTGATTAGAGGCACAATATTTTTAAACATTTAAAAATTCCCTTATCCTGAGGACATGGCTTGGCGCAGCCCAGGTTTCTTTTCTTTCACAGTGCCCTACGACCATACTCGCGATTTCTTTTTCTCAGGTCACACGGGCGGATTGGCCATCATATTGACTGAGATGTTGACTCTGGGGCTGACAATTCCTTCAATTTTGGCAGGCATTTCCCTGCTTTATATGATGAACATGCTATTAATCACAAAAGTGCATTACACTATAGATATTTTAGGAGGTTTAATCTTCGCGATTTGGTTTCACCGATTGGCATCCAGGTATGTAATTTACATCGACAAGTTTTTATCGCTACCTCATTGGCTTTGGGCGTGGCTGAAACTGAAATATTGCCAGCAGTAATAATAAAAATAAGAACCATAGAGACCACTAAAATCAGCTAGTAAAGAAGATGCAAATAAACAGAATTAAATCAATTTAGCCATGAATGAGCTGGTGGAAAATCAGTCCGAATAGACTTTCAAGAAGGGATAGAAAGAATGATGCCTATTCATCTTCATTTTTTTGCATCAGCATTGATGTCTTTCTTCACTATAAGTCTATTCATCTAGGCTTCACTGTTATTAAAACCATATTCAATCCATTCTTATTTCATCAGCCTAACTGATGTCCAAGTCCACAAGGGAAACCAATTATCTTTCCGAATCTATTGACCACCAGTGCTCGACGTCTCCGGCTGAATACAACAACCCTTTCTTCGGTGATAAGCCGACTTAAGATCTGTATAGCAAACTAAAGGATGTTCCCATCAGCCTAACGACTAGTCAAGCCGAACTCCAGCAGTAAGCAGAAATAACTTCTTAAATTAGCAGCCACTACTTGAAGTTAACGCGATAACAACGATCTCATTTGGTAATCTTTATCTAAACATAGCTTGATAACTGTTTTGTGCCAAGAGGAGTTTTATTGAAAGAAAGCAAGTTGAAGGACATCAAAGGCCGATCTTTCAGCATAATAAAGGCAACAAAAACGCGCAAGAAAACACTCACCGAAAAATAATTTAAAAATTAAATCAAAGGAATCACTAAGTAAATTGTGTATGACTACGATCATCAGTTCCATTCCAGTCGCAAATTCACACACAAGCATTTCGTATAATCTGAATACTAACCTTATTCAGACAATAAGACCAAAAATTAGTCTCCCTCTCGCAAAGCCAATATCCCAAATAGAAAATTAAGTTTAATCACTGAAAATGGAAGCCAACATTATAAATTTAAGAAATTTGAGACTATCTGCAATGAGACAGTCACAGCAAAGTGCAACTTGTTTAGCTGCGTGGATGCCATTTGCAATCAATCAAAGGTCGCAAAATCATAAATTGAGTGGGTAGCAAGGAAGATCAAGCCTTTCGAGTGGCAATCACGTCATCGCTTAAAAATTTGATTGTTTATAAATAATGTTTGCTGCATCGGTTGGCTAGCCCAATAATACTTTGTTATTGGCTGAGACATAAGAGAGATAAATGACATCTTGCACGCTCGATAACATTATCAGCAACTATCAGCTTCTGAGTCACCCCGATCCTACTCTTCGTGAAAACGCCAACCTCTTCTTGCTGGGAGTGATTGACCAACCGCAGATTTGGCACATTGCTGAAGTAACCAGAGTATAATACAGGAAATGATTACTAAAGTTGTCAATCCTGATTTTCAAATGCTTGGCTCTCAGCTATTGTACCAGAAGATAGAACGCGATTTGGACCAACTCCAACAGAAGGAACTCTCTTAATTGCGTGAGTTCATCTTTAACCAACTCACTAGTCAAACACTTTCTCCTGCTACTATTAGCAAGCTGGCATCATCGGCTGCCCTTATTGCTTGTGTCCTTTTTTTAGAGCACTGGCCGACCCTTATCAATGACTTGATCGATTTCATGAAAGTTTCAATGACTCAACTGCGGAATGGACTCATCTTATTCTAAAGATTTCCCGAGGAACTTAGAACCACGAACAGGATTAAGCACGGTGTAAAATTACAAATCAGAGAACAGTTGATGCAGAAAATGGATTTGATCGCTCAAACATTGATGTCAGCTCTGTCTTTGAATGACAATTCGATCACGACGTATGCGCTAGAAGTCATTGAAAACTGGATTAAAATGGGTTTTCCCCTCCTTAGTTATAGTCCTATTCTCAAAGTCATTATCGAGTTAACTCTCAAGCAGGGAGGATTCTTTTTGGAGAGTGCTTGCAAAGTCATAAGTGGGACTCTTCAAACTACTGCTCAACTCAAATTTCAAACGTTGGGAGAAGTGGATTTAAATGTTTAGAGAGCCAGTTATAATCAAGAATAAATTGCCTCTTTGGGCATGATTATCGCCTACCTACGCTAAACCAAAGCTGACTTCTTCAAGGCTTTGGCTAGTCTTAAAGATATTTAAAGCATCGAAATATATACGTCAATTGTCAAAGAGTTGCTGCTATCTTATGGTTTCCTTCTGCTGTAAGAAGTGGGATATGAACTGGTCGAGTTGATGATTAAAACGACCGGCAGCAGCGATTTGAAGCTGAGCTATTCAACCTTCTAGTTTTGGATTTAGTTCAGCGAAAAGCTGAGCAAGATAAAGGCAAGTTAGGTGGAGTAGTCTAAGTTTTGGAATATTATAGAGGCCCTTTTAGACATTATTCTGAAAAAGAGTTTGTTATAAAATGAGGCTTTATTGTTCCAGCTAGTCAATGAGGAAGATACTGTGGATGACATTAACTCTATTTCCTTTAACGACTATCGAAAAGAAGCCCAGCACATCATCACTTTCATTTATTAGTATTTCACCAAAAAGAAAGAAAGAGAAGGCTCTGCCATCTTCTTCAAAAAACTCATGTTCTTCTTGGAAGCTGACAGCCAAAGCGGACATCCTGGCCGGGGATTAGAACTGGTCATTTATTCGATAAAATCAGCTCTTTAGTCCATGGTAAAAGACTACGACAGATAATACATTATCCATTTTATGGAGAAGATCATCAATGATCTAAGTGAGCATCAAAACGGTAAGTTGCTGCCTGTTAGAGTCGCTGCATAAATCATGGGACTTATCAAGGACTGTAGCAGGTAGATCAAAGAAAACAATGTTCTATTCCTAAAGTGCATTGGCTTTTGCTTGGGTTTTATCGACGATGACTCTCTCTGCCACTATGCGGTCTATGCGTTTCAATCATTAATGGAGTCCATGGGAGATTTAGCAAATTAAGGTTTGCTAAACGATCTAATGAATTTCTACTCGTCAAAGAATTTTACTAAACAGTTGATTCTCTAAAAAATTTTAGAAGGCATTGTAACGACTGTGACAAAGCTTCAAAATAAAGAGACCATAAACCAGTTTTTGAATAAAATTATGAAAAGAGTCGAGGAAAAGTACAACGCCCTGGTCAATGAAAAGACAGAAGCTATCAGCTAAAACTATAGAATTGCTTTGATTTAAATCAAAATATTGCTCGACACTTTTGATAGCTTTCGTCCAGAAGAAAAAAAATACTACAGCTTTGTCTTTCTTAAAATATCGATGCAGGGTATGAACATCATCCATCAAATCATCACACACTATCTCTCTCGAAGAATCAAGTTTAGCAATGTCAACGAACTTGGTCTCAGCCTATCCGTTTACAAAAATGGACTTAAAATTTGCGACCACCTCAGTTATGAGCTTATCCCTTTCGACACTTATACTCGTCTTATGGATGTGGCTATCTCCATTTTACAGCCAAATGACATCCATTACTTCTTAGAGTATTCCAGTCTGCTGTAAATTGTGAGTAAGGCTCTAATGCAGTTTGCTAATGCTGGAAATGGCTTGATTGAAGGTTGGTTGATGAATAACCTGCCAACAATAAATAATTTTTTCCTGGGATATGTTGAAAGACAAGGCTCATTTTTGAGTGCAGACCCAGACATCTTAAAATGGTACTTTACATTGCAAGAATCAATTCTTATAAACAGTAAAAGAATATACCTGAATCAGCCCCAGCATTAGCAAATCCTAAACCTGGCGTTAATGAGTATTAAACATTTGAACTAAAAGAATTTACAGAGAAAAGTCATCTATTTTATTTACCTATGCGTCCAGATGAAGGACGCCTATTCTAAAAATTACGAGATCATGCTAAAGACTGTTTTCGCCAGCATACCATTTGTCAATAATATCTGCTTTATGAATGTCGGCAGGATATTGATCATTCTTTTGGAAAATTTGGATGTCAGAGGCAAGGAGTAGTTGTGCAGACAACTGCTTGATTTTTAGCCCTACTTGGATGTTGACAGAGACTTAAAAGAAATCTTAGCCAAATTTATGGCCTTTGTTATCGACACCAAAGTGGAGAGATACATCAAGGGACTACTCATTGATCTCGCAGACGTTAAGTGGAAGAAAACAGGGAGTGATCTCAGCTTGAGCTTGGAACTTAGATATGCTTCTTGGAAGAAATAATACAATCGCACAATTAAAAGCGGGCAAATCCCAAAGTGATACATAATGGCTTCATTGAATCGATTACTAAATCATTTTTTCTTTCCCTTCTCCCCCTCTTCTTTTTTTTTCTTTTTTTTCTTTTCAAACTTGTCCTCCTCAAAGACCTCCCAAAATTATCGATATGGAGGTTTGTTGTCGAATGTTCCTTTTGTGATTTTAGTTATATTGCTGCGACTAGTCATGGTCCTTTCGTGGTGAGGGCCCAGTTCAGTATCGAGGACTACTTCTGCAATTTAAATATAGGCAAGAGCTTATTGATTTCGGCGTAGCATAAAAAAGCAGCAGGCTAAGTTGTTAAAAGCACTCGCTGTTTGGACATGCTCCAAGCCTAGTACTGATTCGCGAATTTAGCGCGCTTTCAAAAAACTTCGGGCTGCTACTTCATATTCTTCCATTTAATAGAAGACTTCTCCGAGGCCAAAGAAAGGCAAAGATCTATCTGGGTTAGTAAAGGGAAGTCGGGAAGTTTCTGCAAATTTTCTGCAATTATAAAAGGCTTGGATGGCGTATTATAATTTACCAGCTGCCAGGTAAATGTTGCCTTTGGAATACTAAAAGAACAGTTCTGCCAGTGAGTCAAATTAAATGGTTGTTTTTTTCCAAGCAGCTGCCCCTTTATTGAGATTATCAATAGCCAGCATAAAATTTCTATCTGACAAAGCGTTATTTTTTGCCTCAATAAACGGCACTACTAATTTAGGTAGTTCAGGAGGAAACAGAATTTCCCCAATTAAAACAGGATAACCTTCCTTCTGAATAGTCCCTCGACTGATATCTCCAAGAGGCTTTACCTCAAAATTCAGTTTTTCATCTATTTGCTTCAGGTAGTCTTCAGTCACTTGTTTCGTCACAGGAACTGATGCCCATTTGAATACACGCGGAGGAATTTCATCTTTTTTTCCAGATTATTTTTTTTCTCCTTTGGATTTTTCTTGTTTTTCGGCAGGCTCAGGAGGAGGCTGCTGTCCAATGGTGATGGCTTTAGCCTTGTTATATGGACCTGAGTTTTCGGGTTCAACAACAGGAAGTGGAGGTATTTTAGGTAATTCTCGATCTAGTGTCTTCAAAATTTATTGAAAATCTAAACCTAGCTGTGGAGCATTTCCAATCTATTTGTCCATTTTTCGAGCTAGTTACTAAAAAGCCGTAGTACGCTCTTCAAGCTTTTAAGGATGATGGATGTCAGAAGTGACTTCATTGCTGATGACCTTGTAATAGTCCTTCATTTTGTTGATCATCTTGCGATTGATCGTGGGAAGTATTGAGTCGAGCTAATCGTTTTTTCTCAAGTACAAATATTTCAAGTATCTCTAAAGCACAAGCCCTAAATCTTTTTTTTATAGCTATTTTGGATAGGTGTCATAGGATAATCGTATTATCAGCAGTTGCAGCTCGAACAGCATAATACCCGGGTCGCCTGGATGACTTTGCCCATCGTGCCTGCATTAGCCTTTAAATACCCATCAACATCCTTGTGATAGCCATCTGAGAGGACATGTTTACTATAGAACTACTGTTGTTTACTGCTAATGTTAGGTACTATCATTCTTAAGAATTCCTCGACATGTTCGATGGTGATGAGGTGTGGAGATGTCTCCGATTCCTTCAAAAAAAGAATGAGAGAAATGTAGCTCCATTTTTTGTTTTGCACCAAAATTTCCCTAAAGCTAAGCAATAACCTTTTCTTATTTCTCAGTGACCAGTAATTTTCAGTCATATACGCAATAAATATATGCTTGATTTCTTAAGAATAAAGGCATAGCTGCTTTATTACTTCCTCTACAATTAATTTCTTACTTAGATCGTCAATCACCATCACTCGTGCGCGATTTATCTCTCCTCCATCAGACTCCATCTTTTCAGATAAAAAATTTAAATAGAATCTTTAAAGATAATTAGGGTCTGGCTTGAACAGCATTTTGGCTGCCTCATTCAACAAAAAAATAAGCTGCTCCTTAACCATAGTTCTTTCACCTTGAATCTACGTTTTTTAGCCAGATTTAACGGGCTTAACCTTCAGAGCAGCTTAGAAGAGCGGATGAAAGTCAGTCAATGTGAACTTCGTGTTGAACACGCATCGATCAAGCAAAAGTGCCAAGACTTCACTGTACTTGAGAACATTTGGTTATGATTTAGCGAAGGCAGTGATGAGATAGGTGATTTTGGTCTGGTCATTTTCTGTAAGGATGAACTGCTTACTTCCCTCCATGGGTAGTTATATTAATAAGAAAGAAGATTCATTGTTATAATTAACGAATAATGTTCAGGCAACACAAAATCAACTAATTCGAAACCTTTATTATTAATAGCAATCAAACTTCCAAAATTATATCGCCCAAGACTGCACCTCCTCTCACCAACCTTACTAATACCTTTTTTAGTAATAGCCATCAAGAAAAGTCAAAGGGCCAAAGACATGTGTATCTACTAATTAAATTAGGTCTCCCAATAAACTTAATACAACTCGCAAACCTATGATCAATCCGAGCCCCGTTCGAACTAGACTTTAAACGGCCAGTGGAGTTCAGTTCAATAAATCTAAGCCTAAAAAGCAGGTAATATTCAGACAAAGAGATTAATTTTGCTTTAACTAAAATCATGGTAGTAAAAGAGCTTAATATTTAATTCATATTGAGGGCGAAGACATGTATTACTGCGCTGTGTGCGCTACTCAAGCTGCAAGTCAGGGTTTTAGTGTTAGCAAAATAGTGGCAAAAAAACAAAAAACAATCCCTAATTATCCTAATTTTGCTTTAAATTCAAGATATAACTAAATTCAAAATCTGATGAGTAAAATTATTACATTGTAATGTGACTTCCAAAAAATGGATCCAATACAAGACTTCGTTCAATAGGAAGAGTTATTTAATAAATTTTATGATGACATTGTGGACATGATTAACAGCATGAGGTCAAACCACTTGGCTGATTGCAAAGTAAACTACCATAATAGTCAAATACTTTACGATCAAATGAGAAAAGGCATGTCAGATATGAATGATGTGTGGGAAGATCTTTAATAAAACTTTGAATTGATTGTGGAAGGAGTAGAAGACAAGTCATATCAAATTGCCATTACCAAATATTCTAATTAAATTCGAATGTTTCAACAAAGAATACACCACTATCAATCAACTAACCCTATCATACCTTTTTATCATACTCATGACCTGCAACAAAAATTTACGTATTTCAAAAAGATTATCTCTTAACTATGGACTTAAGACTGTTTCCACAGTGCTAATAACCAAACTACTTATAAATAGCAAGCAGTTTCTAAAATTCAACATCAAAGCACTATTAGAAATGTTCAATAAAATCTGCCCAAGGCAACCATCGCCCAGAATTTTGAAGGTCAAAGTGCATTTAGAAATTTATTTGAAAATGAATAGTTGAAAAAAATGCCTGAATCATCCCCTCAATTCAAAGCTTTTTGATCATGATAATAATAATAATTAAAATAGTGTATAATAAATTAGGACTAATTTTCATGAATAAATTTAATGAAAGATGAGTATAATAATAATAAAATAATGAACGTACCTCATCGCCATATCCTCCTCTCTATTAAAAATAGCAAAAGAATGATTAACATTAGCCGTAATAGATTACATAACAAAGACACAAAATACCCCATTGTGAAGGAAGCAGCTGTCCTCTTGGAGTTTACTTTTACTGATGATGCATATCATTTGCTTTGGACAGACCAAGCTTTAAGTGTTTCCCAAATTAAATCATAATCTCCCTCCACAAAAGTTAATCATTTTCCTGAAATTACGCAAATTACCAGGAAAAATAAACTGTCTAACAATTTAAATGACATGAAAATATTCTTTCCCAAAGTGATTACAATCTTATGTAGTAATACAACTTTTATCCGTAAACCTGGGTTCTTCCCAAAGATTATTATTCAATCATAAAAAAGCACACAAAGGGTAAAATATATATCGTTAAGCCAGAAAATGGATGTCAAGGACAAGGTATTTACTTACTATTACATCCTAATAAATTAGAACAGGAAACTAGCTGTATCGTCCAGTAATACATTATGAGACCCTTATTGATCAATGGACTTAAATTTGATATGAGAATATATGTTCTCATTACCTGCATCAATCCACTTCGAGTATACTTGTATAAGGATGGAATCGTCAGATTTGCCACTGATAGTAATTTATCTTTAATTTAGATTTTTAAAAGCCAAAAGAAGGAAATTTATAAAACTGTTTTAGCCACCTTACAAATTATGCAATTAATAAAATGAGTAATAAATTTGTTGCTGACCAATAAGATACAAGCAAAAATCACAAGAGACTGATATCAGAAGTGTTTAATCATGAATAAAAGGAGGAATTGTTGGCTAAAGTAGGTAAGATTGTTATTAAAACCATAATAAGCGCATTGCCTATAATGCAAAAATATTATAAACATTGCAAAAGAG
>Ga0302185_10000346_pt1 | contig 36647 bp, 42 predicted proteins | sample II_Bog_E1_1_FD_200231 | JGI IMG/M metagenome (GOLD analysis project Ga0302185, IMG submission 200231) | Peat permafrost microbial communities from Stordalen Mire near Abisko, Sweden - II_Bog_E1_2 | ecosystem: Environmental > Terrestrial > Soil > Wetlands > Peat | place: Sweden: Abisko... | reverse complement strand
AATTGGGTTGTCACCTTTATATCAATATTAATACCTAAGCTAATGGAAGATAATTGCTTCCAGTTTGCATTTGCGAGATGTTTGCATCCCTCTACCCCAATATGGTTTTCAGGAAGACAGCATTATTTCAAGTTTTTAGCTCGTAGCGAAGCTAGTTGCCTACATCCCTCATCCCCAAATTATTAACCTCCAACTTCATAGAGTTATTTTTACAGATTGTAAGTTGCTATAAATTGGGCCAATTACCCAAAGCCAGCTCTCGGGCAGCGTCTGAATCTGTAGGACAGTCTAAGTGATTGATATGATACAAAGTAATAGTATTTTCACCAGTCTAATGGGCATTTCTCTAACCATAAAATGTATGTCATCTGTTGTCATCTTCTTCGCTTCATTACCAAAACATTACAACTTAGCATGATTTATCTCTCAACTCGAAACTTTTAGGAGTGGAACTGGTCAAAAATATATTGCTGATTTGGAGTCCTCTCTTCTTTATCCTCTCCCTTATTCAGTTCTTCTAGAACTTTTTTCCACATCAGATCTTAAATGATATTCAACAATTGGCAATATTAAACTACCGCACTTTCCGATTGCTTAGATGGCGGCAGCACCGTTCTGAAGTTGTTCTTTTGAAATTTGACTCATGGAATGGAGCCCTTCTGAAAATAGTTTACGAAAGGCACAGGAAAAAACATGAAAATCTGCTGTATATAACCTGCAAACCAAACATTATATAAATTGAAACTAATGCAAGCCGAGGGATGCCAGGAAACCATTAAACCTTTCTTTAGATGTCTGCCGGGGATTCATAAAATAAAATCATTTGCTCGAATGACCCTCAGTCAATATGATATATTGGAGCTGTTATTTACAAATTAAGTTTAAATATTGCCGCTGCATATCACATGATCGATAGACACCCTTAATATTACTAACAATATAACTCTAGACCCAATACTGCTCGATGTCAAAGAAATAAATAAAGTCGCCCAAGAAGGAAGAAAAAGAAGAAGACACCTCCACTCTCAAACTCGCCTTTGGATATCGCAAGCGTTGCGACTCCTATGGCTTTCCTGCCTGCCCTGCCATCAGACTACAATTAGATGCTGCACAGGATGCCAACCACCATCTATAGCTCGTAGCTATCCTCTCATACAGCTACATTGCACCACTGAGCTAGGACCCATGCAAATGCGCGCTTTTATGGAGGTAGCTGCTGAATTAGGATACTCCCATCTACGACGAATCAGAATATGGAAAGGCAGCATTGGCGATTAAGGCGCACGCTATCTTTGCAAATATTTATGCTCGAGCTACAGTCTAGAGTTGATTGACCTGCTAGATAATGGCATCACTGCATTGGGCTGCGAGTTTATAGGCCAGGCCGTGCAATCACCCTTTTGTCGAGTGCTACAGCTGAAATTGGACAATAATCTGATCCTAAGTGAAGGGTTGAAGCATTTAGCTATAGGATTGCGCCAAAACAAGATTCTCGATAAACTTTCCTTGAAATACTGTGGTATTAACGAACAAGGGGCTAAGTACCTGCAAGAAATTCTTGCCAACATCGGCTCTCGGCTGCGTTCTCTTAAACTATAAGGTATTCGAATAATGATTCAGGCAACCAAATGGGCAATGATGGTATTTATCAGATTCTGAGAGCAGTGGACTGTTGTGAATCCCTTTCAAAACTAAATATTGCGGACACGGGGATGAGTTTGTTAAATTATCAGGCGGAGGGTGAGACAATAACATAGCTGCTCGCCCATCAGCTGCTGAACATGATCTGCAAAAATAAATTGATGATCAAGTACGATATTCGCTTCAACCAACTGCACAACGAGGTGGCTGTATAAATTCTGAAAGCCGTATAGGGCAATCAGACCATCAAGAGCATTTCTTTTCCTACAAATGTCAGCCACGATTTGCGTGAAGCCTTAGACACTCTAATTCGTAAGCGCAACAAGGGGAAGGGCAAAGTAAAAGGCAAGGGGAAAGGAAAAGCATCAAGCAGCCCTAAGGCCAAGACAAAGCGATGATTTAATAAACCTGTAATAATAATTTCAATTCATCCCCAAGGTTTTATTTTATTATTCGAGATAAATATCGAACTAAACTGAAATGAATCAAGAAACGCAGTGGAAGACCGTTGCTGACAAACATTATCAAGCCGGAGTGCAGCGAGTGCAAGAGGAGCAGTTTTATAACCAAAAATTGAAACAGGCCTATATGAATGAATTGAGTAATCAGATGAGAGCCAACGAGTAAATGAAGAAGAAGAAACAGTACATGGATCAATTAAATGAAAAGAAATTGCTCGAATAAGCGATATAAAAACAGAAACGAGTCATTGAGGCGGAACGGATGAGATCAAGAATGAAGAATTAGAGAGCAGAACGAGTTTAGAATTAAAACGAGATACTGGAATAGATGAAAAGGAAACAGTCAGAGCTAGCAAGACAAATGGATCAGGAGATGCAAATGGAGAGCAATAGGGCGGCGGAGAGGATCGAATTATAAAGAAAAAACGAGTAAGCTCGAAGGAAGTAAGAATTACGGCGAAATCTAGTCGGTTCAATTGAATCAAACAGGCAGTACAAGACCTTAAGTGAAAAATACGAGAAACAATACGACAAGTAGCTGCTCGAGGAAGGATAAAACCGCAAGATAAGAGATGAGATTGAGAGGGTGAAATTTTACAATGATTTGAAGGAAAGATCGAAACATGTGGATTATGGTTCGCATAAAGTCTTTGAGGACAAGCACAACAAAAGTTTAGTTTAAAAGAAGAAAGAGGAGTGGAAGATATACCGAGATAGTCTTTAACTTCAAGAAAAAACTAAGGAGACGGAGGAGAGCTCGAGAATGCACAGGCTGATGCTATAGAATCAGTACCGGCAATAACTGCAAAGGCAAATTCAATAAAGAAGTTTGTCGCATAAGAATAAAGCAGTCTATGATCTGTAATCAGATAAAAGGACCATATAGTATTCGCAATAGCTGTCTGATAGAGCCTACCTCGCTAAAAAATAGCAGGAAGACGAACAAAAAAGGAAGCTAGCAGAGTATCTCAAACTCCAAGCGAGCTCAAAGGCAAAAGAGAGACAGTCAGAGGCAGAAATGAAAGCGCAGGAGATGAAGCTAAATATGGAAATACTCTCGCAGGAGAGCGGTATAAATTCGATGGACACCTACCACCTCGACTCGCAGCGCAGGAGACAACTACAAATTCTCCAGTCATCTATAAATCCATCTCGATATGCGACTGACCCGCCCTAAAGTCAGAAGTTGCCCTACTTCGCGAACAGAGGCATGAATCTGATGAAATGACATTATTTTGAGTAGTTATAACAAATCTATTAGAACAGAGTATATTATTTGGGCATTATCAATTGAGATGGGGTCTCTCTTCCTTGAAATAGGTCAGTGTGGCTGTCAAATTGGGAATATGCTCAACCCTCAACTCGCTACCAGCTACTATTGCACTCGCAGTCGACCTCCGAATCGATTGCATTTAATGATGATCGACACCGAGCCTAAAGTGTTGCAACCTTTACTGTCTAAATCACCAAAGTGGTTGGATCCTCTTAATGTGAAATATTTTCAGTACGGTAGAGGAAACAACTGGTCCTATGGATATCTACACTCCCTTCCCGAAAAAAATCTCTACCCACAATTATTGCCCTAACACCAGCAGTTCAGTCACATGGGGCCTAATGCTGCTACTCTTGAAAAATATACTAGTGAAAATAAGGCTATATGCTAGTATGTATTGGATAGAATGAGGCATGAACTTGAAAATGTAGATTGCGCTATGTGTGTCAATGTGATAGGCAGTTTAGGAGGAGGAACAGGGTCTGGACTTGGTGCGAAGATGATAGAAAAGATATCATAGGAGTTTGGTCTTGATGTATACAGCCACTTGGTACTGCCAAACAAATCTGGATAAACTCCCTTGCAAGTCTATAACTGTCTGCTGTCTTTGTCAGTGATTCAGCAGTATAGCTCAGCCATTTTTACTTATGAAAACGATAAAATGCTTTCCCTTTTACAGAAGAGAGAGCAACCAGGTGGCAGTTTAGACGATATTAACGCCTTATTGGCATCCTCAATCGCCAAGTTTATACGGATTAATGATTTGCCAGGCTATGACCGATTCTATACCGACATCGCCAGCGCATGCGTACTTTCACCGGAATTAAAGTATCTCAACCTGTTCGGAACAGATAGTCGAAAAGGTAGCTGGGAGGATACATTTTCATAGTTATTCGCCCAAATAAAAAACTATCTCAGTGATGACTACGCCGAACAATTTACCGAAAATAAGGCGCAGAGATAAAAGCTATTCCATGGAGAATTGTTGCTCGTTAGCAAGGAGGAAATAGATTATGAGCGAAATTTTGCCAAGAAATTCAAACATATAGTTAATCCCCTTTTCGAAGACAGTCTCAATGTGTAAACCTTCAAGAGCAAGGGCACTCATTCTAATTCATTGATGGGATAACAGCGTCAAGGAGGCAAAGAAGATGAGAGATGTGAGGCCATTTATGTTGCCAATCATAGCAGTATTGTGCAGTACCTCGACTATCTTCTTCGCTCAGGGACAAATAAGTTTGAGGTGGGAGCTTATCTTTGGCACTATCAGTACGCTGATGTGGAGTAAGCCCTTGACAACATGCAAAATGTTGTGGAACAGTACAACTGTGTTTCCTCCTAAACATGTCACTGAAAACTTCTAATAATAGGAAGGGTACAATGATTGAACAGACTACTAATAATAATATTTATGTTTTATATCATTTGAATCCTGAGCTAATTTATTTGATAACTTCTAATTTGGGATCCAATTATTTATCTTTCCAGTTATAATAATAATCCTTTTAAACTCGTCGCTCGAAGAAAGTCTTCATCTATGCTAGAAGTTGACTGCCTTCTATCTTCGCATAGTTAACCGGACTGTCATCAACTATAGATCTCACAAATTCCTTAAAATTAGTCGGCAGATAGGCTTATAGATCCATCAATCTTAGCTGAGAACGCACTAATAACGCGCATTTACTAAAAAATGATTTAAATTTGATTCTTTAGTTGGCCAAATGCGTATAAATTTCCATTTTGGCTTGTTCATCCAAGGTGGTAGAATCAATTTATTTATAGATTGAAGCGAGTGTTGACTTTTTACCTTCTATTATAGTTTGAATGTGCTCCATCCAAAACATATAATAAAAAACGATGAGGAAGCTATACTGTGACTTCGTTGTTTCCGTGACAAACAGCAAACTTGAAATGTCTTTCAGTTTCATCACGTTCGAGGCATTATGAGACAGAATCTAAAATATTTTCTTTTTTGTCTCTTCGCATTTCTCCTGGTGATGAATTTGCTTGTAGTAGTTTGCCAGCTTGATGGCCAAAGTTGTTGTATCTTCAATCATGATATCTTCCTCATCAAGAGTAGAATTCATATAAGAAGCCTTTTTTCCTTACCTTTGAAGTGAACCTTTTATTTTAGCCACAATTTCTTTTGCTGTGTAGCGCTTTGAGTCATCAACATCCAAACATTTTTTGATGATATCTCTCATGATTTGGGGAATGCCTTCCAATTAAGTATCCATTATGTTGTCATAAGCACGATAAATGCCATTTCTCTTTTTAGCAAGATCAAACATTGATTAACATTGCTCATACAACCCCTTCCCCTTGAAAATAAAAATGAAAACCAGTGCTAGAGAGTAGATATCCACTAATTTAGTGTATTTACCTGAATTGACCTTTGGATCCATCCATGCTAAGGATCCCACTCGAGAATTCATCGCATCCCACTCTTCCTTCAGCATTGTGCTACATCCAAAATCACCTATTTTTGGCACTCCTTTTTATGTAATAAAAATATTTTCAGGTTTTATATCTCTGTGTACAACATTATGTTCATGGGCATAGGCTAGTCCCTCTGCAATTTGCAGGCATGTCTGAGTTTTCTCAAAATCTTTCAAATCACTTAGCCGATAGTCTTTCAGTGATCCTTAAGAACAGTATTCAGTGATGAGTAAGTAAGTGTCGCTATCAACAACGAAACAATCGTAATAGGAAAGAATATTGCTGTGATTTAGCAGGCGAAGGTTGTTAATCTCACGGTTGATCTATCTGAAGAAACTAAGAGCACTTTTATTGAATTGTTTGATGGCAACCATTTCTCCCTGAGCGCTGTAGGCACGCATCACAATCCCAAAACTTCCTTGACCAATAGGTTATGGATTGAAATATTTTGTCTAAAACTATTAAAGGGTGAGACTGGTGAACTATTTTTTGAATTCATAATTGGAAGACAGCATGATAATTACTTTTTAGTATAAATAATTTAATATTCGAGACCTCTTTCATCCACAAAGATCAATAAAATTAATCAAAGATTGCCGAATGTTCTATGAAGGTAGTTATTCGAATCAATTACTGCCATTTTATTAATTTTAATTGACTTCGCCCGTGACGTTTATATTTTATCTCTTTGATTATACTACGGATAAAATAAGTATTTATTTAATTGATCGGCACAGGTAATATAAAATGAGATACATACTTAAATCATCAGTTATTCCACCACACAATCATTTATGAGTTGGATAAGTGATGCATTTATTTATTAAAATATCATCATGTTTTATACTTGTTTTGAAATAAATCTTTAAGCTGTGAACGTCAATTTGAGTCATCACATTATATATATATATTGATTTTCAATGATAAAGGAGGAGGTCATTTACGAAGAGGAATCAGACATGCTCTACAAACGCAAAGACGATAACATCTTCGTTCTTACTGATTAACAAAAGAATAATGTCAACAAGAGGCTCCCTCGCGGCTTCACTCTCTTAAAACTCATCGATATCCCCAAGCACATCCCCTTCCACGGAGAAATCGAGTATGTGCCAATCAAGAGGGAACTTCGAGTAGCATCATAAGAACTTTCAAAGCAGTTTGTCGTTCAACCCGTTATGACGGGACCGCTGCGACGCGAACTTGGCAAAAGCGAGGTGGGAGTCGACAAGGCGGGACTACGTTTCAGTCAGCTCCCCGAAGGTAAAAGCAAACAAGCGTAAAAAATTAAGAACATAATCCAACGTTTCCGAAAGCACTACAAATACAGTCAGTTGGCTCAGCATCTGCAACGCATAGGTTTCATGAGCGCTTTCCTCGAAATATAGGCATAAAACAAGAAAAACATTCACACAATTGACTCCTTTAAGGACCGCTGCATGATTGTATTCACGCGCACTCGATAAGTCACCTACGAATAGGCCACTATCAGCCTCATCAACGAGATGATTGACGAGTTGCTGTTCCATGTGGAACAGGCCCGCAAGCTTTAGTTTTAAAACAGTTTGACTAACGTCCAAAAAAGCATTGACAAGGTGACTCGTGAAATATCGGAAATAAAGTAGTCAGGTAACTACTACTATCGAAAAAAGAAGCGAAATGAAAAAAACTACGATGAGAAGGAGGTACTTTACCTGTCGGATTTGATCCGCGCCCTACCTCCAAAGGAACTTGTTGGTGTCCTCGAAATTGTCGAGGAGAAACCATTTCAGGAGATTGGTAGTTAAAACGTGGCATTTGATTTGGCGCAGTTAAAACCAAAAAAGATAAGAGAAATCTAGTTTTATGTTAAGAAGAAATTGAGCAACCATTATAGATCACGAGAAAGGAAGCGTGAAAAGCTTACCAACAAAATCAGGGAGAAGAGGGAAAAGGAATTGATGGAAGCCAAAATATAAGAAGGACCTCCTGAGCTCATGGATAGGGACATGCTCGCTGAAGATGTTGACAACAGATAAATCAGTCATCCCAAAGATTTTATTAAGAATGAGGTGAAGGAAGAAGATATAGTCAGTGGGAGAAGAAGCTAAATGCCAGTACAACCAGAACTGATAAAAGCAGAAGGTGATAATTAGTTTATATTCGAGTTGGAAATGGATCCGATCGTCAAAAAAGAAGCTCCAAGAGAACCCTCACTGTTTGGGCTGCAGGATGGATCAATCAATGATTTTGGAGAGGAGTATCAGGAATTTAAGGATGATTTGTTCTTTGGAGCAGAGGCAGATCAGTAGCCACGACTAATGGGAGCAGACCGCAGCGAAAAGAATAATGAAAACGCCTCAGTGGTTCAAGATGATAACGTCGAGTTCGAATAGGCCAATCTTCTTAATTACTAGGCTCAACTACCATTAGACTATGACTCTAGTGACTCTTCAATGATAACAGACGAGTAAGATTCATAGTATTGACATGATACGATATGACTGGAGTGTTGATTCAACTTATTGATATAAAAAAACAGCGATATTCATACATTCACCAATCACTCATTGACTTTATCGGCAAACTCCTCCGGAAGATGATAGTCCTCGTCATTTACAGGTTCCGTGAAGTCCATATATTTCCACTCGTTGATGTTGAAGTACTAAAACTTGTTTTCACGTTTGCGCACCCAGATTTTGTGTATTTTGTGGTATTTCAAGCCCTTGTCCATTCTGCATGGAGAGATGCGTACAAACTGCGGGCAGCCTGCAACTGCATACGCTCATCGATTATATTATAAAAGATGTAGATGAAGGTGTCGTCGGGAAGGCGATTGCTAACTCGTTCAAATTGGAATTAGAAAGTGGTAAAACCTTCTGGAATTTCAGCACATAGTGGATGCGGCTTTTGCTGGTCCTACTCGAAGGGCGAAATGAACATCTGATATAAACTGAATGAGGAGATTGCTACGGTTTATCTGAAGACAGGTCAAAGCCTAGTTTGGATATATCCGTCTTGTTAAGTTCGAACTTGGTGGGTTTTTCTGCTTCGTTGTTCTCCATCATTAATTAAGATAATGCTAAGCGAAATCAAATTATGTATAAGAATAAACACATAACATCATGAGAAAGGAGGAAGACAAAGCGAAGCTTATTAACTATCAATATGCAAAGACATAAATCTCGGGCATTTTCAATTGGGCTTATTTGATTTGAACCACAGAATAGATGTGAATCCTCATATATGGTCCAGATATGATAATATGCTGCAGTCAAATTAATATAAATGATGATTCCATCAAAACCGGAGAAAATTATTTATTTTGTGGAGGGAGTAGGCGTTCGAAAGGATTGTTTGGCATTGCTCCTTTTGCTTCTCGCTGAGGTTGTTGCTGCTTACCAATTCATTTATTATTTAGTTCACTTACGGTAACTCTCCTGTCTCGATCAGTTCAAGACCCTTTTTTATTAGGACCTTCTTGTTTATCTATTAGGGAAATACTTGCTATAGGTTGCGCAGTATCGAAAAGAGGAACTATCCTGCTTGACCGTAATCGGGTTTAATCGGCTGCTTGGAAGTCACTACCATGCCTTGCAAGTCGGTCGGACCGTGGGCAAAAGGGCACTGATCATCGTTCCGGCAGTAGCCCTTCATGAAGTACTGGGTTAGTAAGTAATACCTTGCATAGTTCGGTCTTAAATATGGAGATGGGTTTGAATTGAGGAGGTAAAATGGGTGGGAGTGGGTCAGCTTTCTGCCGGAGCTCCTTCTGCCCATGCGCGAAGTAGCACTTCTCAAAGAGCGAGCAATGCCCCTTGTTGACGAAGTGCCAGCAGAGAGAAGTCTTATAATTCTTTAAATCTTTATTCATCGCAAAAGATTATAAGCTATCGGTACAGTCATATGACTGCTTCAAATGGACTATATAATAATGATGAATTATCCATTTTGTAAATAACTGCATTGAACTGAAATAATATTTTATAAGGTCAGTTTAAATAATAAAATAAGGCTACTTATCAGTTATTATGCGATCATACCATTTTTAAATCGTTTTTAAATGTTAGTTATAAGCCTTGATTGATGATTCGATTGCTTTTGTCTGAAACAGCAGGTTGGATGGATTTAGATTATTAATAAACCAACAGTCTGCAGTCAATTGTCGATCTTGCAAATGGATTTGCTGAATATTGATGTTTTTACTAGCATTAATGCATGAGAATACGGTTATATGGCAAACAACGCTTGTTCTACTCTTCTCCCCCAATAACAATCAATTCATCAATCCTTATCGCCTAACCCATGCTATTAATATTTTTCAGTTTCATCTCTCCTTTTTTTAGAATAATTTATCAAAATAGTAAACATCCACAACTTATTACTAAAATATTCCCCTCTTCCCTTATCCCACACTCATAATCTTACCATCATAGACTATTTATATTGTCTACATATGCTGTTTTTCTTTCGAGTCAGTAAAAAATAATGTTTATGTCAAACGCATTGGGCAATGAATTAAATTTAATTACTGATGACTGAGTACATTCACAACAAGAAAGACACTGTTTCAGATGCCATTAGCGCTGAAGCATGGAAGCAAACTTCCTTTCACTATCAAATGGCCGATCTCAAGGCACATAAGATAGTCACCCTCATCAATTTTTCAAAACTTGATTATCCCCTTGAGGAAGTCACGGATGATGAGGAAAGACCATACTTACTGAAGACCAGCCAAGGTGAACTCTATGATGAATACTAAATCATCAGCTACATCATCAACGATAGCTTCCTCATGGCTAAACAATTACACAAGGAGGTTATACCTCGAGATGGAATGGCTGGTAACAACTAGGCCAACAGCTATTAAGAACCGAGCCTCTGTGGAAAAGACATCTTCAGATGGGCCAAGATGAATGAGCAGCTCTACGAACTCCGCCGCAATCTGTTCCCCCTATTAGAAGAATTTTATCGATGTCTGCTTGGTCATGATCTGCTCAAGAAATCCAGATATGAAGCCTTGGGAAATCGAATTCGAAAGTAAATCATGAAATTGGACCAGACAATGGCAGAGCATCCTGAGATTTTTGACCTAGAAGACAGTTTTTTGAACGTTATCATTGCCTGCTAACTCTTCATTGGCTGCAAGTTCGCTTTCTAGGATAAGTTTAGAAAGAGTAAATCCTCTCTGTTCAACCGATGTGAGAGGATTTTCATGCGAGAAGAGTTTGAGGATGTTTATGGCAAGCTTTCATACTGCGTTAAATAAATTCTGCCTATTTAATTCTAAGAATAGGACATATTGGACACCAAGAAGGTTGAGGAGTTGATTCCGGAATAAATTGTAAAGCTAGTTGAAAGTAACGTTAATATTTGCCAAGGGGTTAGTTAAAAACGTAACTAACTTCTATATAACTTCTTTAGAAACACTCTAACAAGTCAGTAGTCTAAAATCAATTATTTTCCATACTTCTGGCTCATGTATGATAGCCTCCGCTGCACTTTGGTTGAATTGGAGTACATCTCATCTGATGAGGATACTTCTTCTTAAGAATTGGAGAAGAGAATGAACCTAGCCAAATAATAGCTTCCCAATGTTTTGAAAACAAGTGTGGACTATGGCTTCTTGGGGATATACCAAAACGAAAAGAAAAGAAACTACAGGCTGAAGGTGTTTATCTGTCTTGGTTCTTGCCACTTCAACGAATTTGTTGACTCTCTAAGCGTCAACTCATAGCTGCGTCGGTTTAAGGCAACCAAGTTACAAGTTAACAGTGAACAATAGCGTCGACGGACAGAACAACTGTGGTAGTACCAAGTATAGGGTGCCAGTTTTTCAGGAGTAAGAATAACTCTTTTACAAGAGTTGTGATAGTTTTCTATTTTTACGATATAATAATATCTAACAATACGAAACATGGATAAAACGTTTAATTTCTTCAAAAGTAAAGGGAGGAAGGAGAACGAACGCCCTCGCAACAGCTCCAAATCCAATTCCTCCAAGGTTAGTAATTCCAAACATTCCGAAAAGGGTAGGCCTGCACTCCTCAAACCATAACCGCTCAATAAAAGGTAAAAGGAGATTAGGGAAGCCATCGAGATCAGATATCAAAAATCAAAACTGAGATACTATCAGTTTAACAGAATGAATGAGGCAACTCGTCGCTAGAGGTAGGCCAGCAGCGATAGTGCTGATATGGAATAGTATAAACATTTGAAACGTCTGCAAGTTGTTGATTTGAAATAGTACCATCGTAAGCAGGAAAGTATAACTATATCCTACTCAAATCATAGCTCTCAGTAAAAGAAGAAATTTAACTTGAGATTCAAACTGAGAGATAACTCAAGTGGCATTATGCGGACGGAGGGGGATGAATCGCAAAAGCATGTTAACTTTACCAAAGCAGTTAAGAACGTAACGCCGAACAGAACATCTAAAAATGCGGAGGAGTGGAGGTTCATTAGTATCCAACTCAAGGAAGATCTATTAAAACCGAAAACCAGAAAGACTGAGATCAAGATTAACTCGCATCGGTCTTATACCCTACAGCAGGAAAAACCTAGGATTAAAACCAACAGTAGCGTCACCAAGGGCTTGGATAAGGCCATCAATAAGATGAAAGGCCTAAATCGGCCGATCAAAACTCGATTATGAATCGACACGCACCAGTTTTCCTGTCCTTCAAGATGAGTATTTTTATTATTTATTAACTCTTGTTATGATTAATCTTGATTATTCCTTCTCTAACAGTGAAAATATGGTGAATATATCAATAGTAGTGCATGTAGGGAGCAGACGGAATCAAATTCAAGGAAGCAGGAACCTTCAGCCGCATATTATCATAATGTTCATACTTCTTCTTTTCAAATCGATCGGATAGTTCAGCAGGAACGACGTGTTCAATTCCAATTCTATCGAGCCCGTTTAAAGGATTGTATTTACTATTGCCATAACGATCCATATTATGCGCTCGTACGTAACCTCTTACCTTGTTATCGTCATCCATTAGTTTCAGTTTATCCCCTTCAGGGTTTCTGTCATACTATAAGGTAATAGGGTTATAAGGGAGTCTGAATTAAGGTTAAGTTACCCATTCATATTAGCTGTTCTTTTCCGACCCAATAATTGATTCTTTACACTGAATTACTGTTTTTAATTTAGTTTCTGACTATTGATATCCTCCATTTGCCAACGTTTACTTTCTCTTTCAAGAAACTAGATTCGTTTACGTTATAATTCAGAGTTTCTTCGCTTGTTTTACACCTCTCTTCGCTACTTTTCGTAGGCTGCAAAATCTTTTTGAAATCTTTCTAATGCTAAATATAGGACGTGCTACCATCCATTTGATGAGTGGGAGCATCATCAGCTTGAAGTAAGCTGGCTGCCCCTGTGCCTTCTAAATAATCCCTCAGTTACTTCTCATTCTGGTGGCCAGTTCACGAGACTGCTGCATGATCCGTCCATATTAATCTATCTTATCTCCCATATCGTTGGTCTAACTTAATAATGTATTATCTAATTAGGCTTGCCCAAATTATTGCTGCCACATAAACTCATAAATTCTATTAAAATAAAACTTTCCCTCTTTGAGACATAAGATTGAGTAATCAACTGAATATTAACAATTGCAATCATCATATCTCTTTGATCAAATCAAGTTGCAACTAGAAGATTCCTGTTTCTTCTTGACCATCGGCTTCATTTTTTTCTGCAAAACTGTACGCATTGCTTCGTCGAAGATTGCCTTCAAACCCTATTGAGTCAGGGCGCTGCACTCCATATACTTGCATTTGAATTCCTCCTCTATAACTTTGCGAGCGGTCTCCTTCATGATGGGCGCATCCTTTGCATCCTTCTTCATTTGCATGAACTCATCCCGTAAATCAATTTTGTTACCTACAAATATCTTAGGAACGTTCCCGACGTTCTCTTGTAATTCTGGGTACCACTGAATAAGAAAATAATTGCTTTTTTACGAGCATTAACGAAGGATGAGGGCTCAATGACGGAGAAAATAATGAGGAAAACATCGCAATGGGGGTAGGCGAGGGGTCGTAGTCTATTGTACTCCTCTTGCCCGGCAGTATCCCAGAGTCCGAGGTTAACCATTTTTGAGTCAACCTTTACTGTGGCAGCGTAGTTGTCAAAAACTGTAGGCACATACTAAGTGGGAAATTTGTCCTGAGTATAGCTGCATAATTGAAGTTGAACCTAATCAGAAGGCAGGTCTTGCCGACGGAACCGTCTCCGACGACCACCAACTTGACAGCAGTGGGTTCTTCAGCCATATCAATAAGAATAATTATAAATATCCAAACAATTAAAACTCATAGCTTATTATTGGCTGCTAGCCTCAGAAGAGGGTTTTATAATATATCTAATTTATTCTATCATTTAGGATCTGCAAACAATATATGCTAAAGATATTTAGGGCAGTATATGAAGTGAGCTTCATCTAAAGTTATGATGTAAATGAATAAATGTTGGTATTTCCTTAAACATAAAAATAGACGATATTTTAAAAATATTCAGCGTGATTTCTTTGCTCAGAATTGAGTAACTGAGCTTGTTTGCTTTTTACACATTTAGTAGTTTCATTAAAATACTATTGAACTAAGGCTCTTGGATCTTGCTATCAAATAACAATTATTATCTTTACAATGAAGCAATGCGCCTCCTAAACCATTCAATTCTGTAGCGAACAGATATAGATTGATCCTCTCAACAGCAACGACTACATTCTATCACGAAGCGAAGCCTTTGCCCTCGATGGTCGATACGATTAAGCTATATCTGATCTATCGAAGCTTATCCTCGTGTCACCTACTCGAACTGTTTACGCGAGCAGAAGCGAACTGCTTCGATCACAGGGGAAGTACGTCTAGGCGCTGAAAGATCTTTAGGAAGCCAGCCATTTATAGAAGTAAGGCGAAACACCTGCGGACATCTTCCTTGAAAACTCCATCTGTCTCAAAAAATTTCGTTATGTGTAATAAATGGCGAATATCCTGTCAACCCGTGAGTCAAATCAATAGCTCTATCAATATAACGAAACAGTATCCCAGCTTCTCGAGATAAAAGACCTTAAAATCAAATAGTTGTAGGCGTAGCGTAAAAAATAAATCGTTGAGTTGAAACAGTACTACGAATAGCAGACCAAACAGCTGCAGGATCAATTATTTGTCCAGCTGAAGGAATTGAAATAGAAAATGAATTTGAATTATATAAATTACCAGACTAAATTCGAGCAGGAACTCGATGAAAGAAAGTTGACAGCGGTGTAAAAGAATAAGCTTCAGGTTTATTTTTAGCATGTCTCCTCGGAAATGGAGAAGTACTATGTTGCTGCTAAGAATTTGCATAAAATAGATGACAAAACCATCAAGTTCTAGGATTTTTAGAGCATCTACTCCAATAAAGACAAACCTGATGTGCTAAGGAGGATTTACAAACTGTTTGATAAGTACAGCTCCAAGGTATAGTATTTATGTTCCCTCATCAAGGAGATTCCCTATATTGGAAGCGTCTTCAAGATTATCAAGGAATCCATGAAACCGTTTGGCTGGGTAGAGGAAATCAACATGAAGAGTCAATGCGAAAATATTGAGAGAGTGGCCATTAATACCACTGCCTTCAATGATTTCAGCACTAATTTGGCCTATTATTTTACCAAACATTTCTAGAAGAATATCCTCAGTCAGCACTAACAACACAAAAGCGGATGGGAGCTGTTGATAAACAAAATCAAAAAATTAGAGGAGGAGAGTTTAGGGAAGAGTGGATATCGATGCAAGATGGATATTGAGAGTGCTAAGGTTAAGGATTACGCTGTTATTCATGCCAGTGTTATTATGGTTGCCTATGCCTGCAACAAACTTCGCTTTGATCGATAGCAGTTGAAGTAGGCAAACAAAATCTATGAGAAGGACAAATAAACGAGCGAAAAATTGATAAGAGAAATCTACTAGATAATCGATAAGGTTGAACACTCTTTAACAAACAACGGTTAGAAGGAATAACCTCCTAAAAAGTAAACTCCCAGCAATCAGTATTACTGCACCATCTATTGATTTTGTTTAGTCATGTTCATTTACATTCTTTTTTCATACGGAAATTAAGTCATAATGATTGCAATTTGATTTTTAAAATATGGAATTGGTTATAATAAAGTTGTGTAATGAATTTAGGCGAAGTTGAGAGGATTATCGAGAAACGACAGCACAAGAAGAGTGGTAATTGTTTTAATATTTAGGTAGAGCGTAATATTTAGTCAAGTGGAGAGGGTATTCAGCCTCTTCGGCAACTTGGTAACCGGAGAGTCATCTCAAGAGGAGCCAACACCTGACATCTGTGTTCAATAAGCAAGAATATAAGCATTAAGCAAAGGTAAACAAATTATTACGTCTCTAAGATAATATTTCCTCGAGTTATGAAGAAGGTAGACCTCATCGAAATTTACGCCCAAAGATCATAAATCGTAATAGGGCAAGGATAATCAGAAAAAAGAGCAATGGGTTAAAAAAAATACAAAGCTCTAATCGATAGGATTCGCCGATCTAAGATGATCACCAAAGTTAATTTGCTACAAAACAAAAAGGGGAAGATGGAGGATAGGTTGCGTACTTTTAATTTAACAACCTTGATATGCTGTCGATACCTTATAAGACCGACTCAAGGAGTGATTTACCTGATGAAGAACTATTCGAAGAAGACCCTAACTTCAAAGTTCTTGAAATGTGCAGAGGAGGGTCTAGTTTTCTGTATCTGATAAAGAATAGCACTTCTACTCAATTGGTGAGTCATGAAGAAGTGCTCAGAGAGCATACTCATGCTCTTCTAGATTTTTACGAAGCCCATCTCTAATTTTTCCCCGAGCAATTTAAAGTAAAGAGCCACAAAAAGACTGTTGAATCATTAAAGAAATGATCTTATATAGAAAAAGTGGCATAGCATATTGATAGCAATCAAAAGAAAGTTTACTTGATCTATTGGTTAGTTTGCTTGATGCGGTTCTTGTTGCCGTGGTTGCCCTTTCCCACTGTGACGCGACCGCCACCTGATTTGCGCAAGGCTTTTTTGATGTAATCTTCTGTGCTGGTTGCTTACTTTCGTTTTTCACGTTCTACTCGTTTTTATTCCTTTATTTTGATACGAATTTAATAGGGTGTCATTCCTTTAAATCGTTCTTCCTCTTATGATGACTCATCACCTTCCTTGTCTTCTTCTTTTGGAAGTTCTTCCTTGAACTATGGCCCAAAATTATCTCCAAGATCGTTGATGAGTTTTTACAGTTCCTCATCGTACTTATGAATTTCCTATCTTTTCTTTTCGATAGCGTCTACTGCTTCGATGGGTTCAATACTCTCTATTTTATTTCTCTCCTCCTCGTTTTGTTTTTCGTATTGATTCATTTCCTCCTCTCTCTTCGAAAGGATTTCTCCTTATTATTATTATGGTCTATGAACTTTTTCATCTCCTTATTCTTAATCATTGGCTTCTTCCTCATTTTCTTTTTCCTCTCCTTCCTCTCCCTCCTTTTCCTCTTTCTCTCGATCCTAAGCTGATCCTTTATCCATCTCAGCTTTCATTCTCTCCTCCTCGCTGCGGTACTGTTCCAGCTAATTATACTCCTCCAAACTAATATGTCCAACAGTCTTGATTTAATGATCCAACCTCCTCTAAATTTGAATATCCTCCAAAATAGGCATCTCATAATCGCTCACATTAAACTTCTCCTCTTTCTTCATATCCCCCTCCTCCTGCTCCGCTTTTTCCTCAAAAGATTTCTCAGCAAGTTTATCAAAATAAATGAACACACACTCCACATCTCGATTAAAATAACTAGCTGCATTCGGATGTTTGACAGATATACATTGAGGAAAATCTATTACTGTTAATTTAGTACCGTCTGCGTTCACCATCAGATTGAACTCGTTGTAGTCACCGTGAATCAACCCGTTCTTTGCAAATCGAATCAACATTTCAAGAGTCTTTTCGAAGATGTTTTTAATCTCAGCTTGAGAAGTAATACGCTGGATATGGCAGAGCGTGTCACCATCGACCAGTGACATTAGAATAGCGTGACGATTGGTGTCGATTGGTTTGGGAGTAGGAAACTGGTTCTGATGCAATAATTGCATAAAGAGAAACTATCTGATTGAGGAGAGTCTCGACAGATACAGCCAGTTATAGTTTGTGCGGTGTTGGATGTATTCTCTGTTCTTTTTTATACTGCGAAACGAGTTTCTGCCGAGTCTTGTCAGCTTCAACACACAGAAGTCTCCTTCTGGTGTAACGCATTTATAAATATCTGACTCTTTGCCGACCCCAATTTTGCCAAGCACATCTTTAATCAGTCCTCTCTTGATGAAGGTTTGCAGTGCGAGGTAGTCATAGCCGAGAAAAGTAAGCTTATAGCCATTGCCTGCGTGGTACTACAGTTACACTTGTTGCCGATGTGAGTGATGAATTTATTTTTCAAGAGTTTTTGAATGGTTTTATATGTTTATCCTCCTTTGAGGTTTCCTATTTTGGCGATGAGTTCGGCTGAGACGTACTCATGGTTCCTCATGCCCATCTCGATTGCGGCCAATATCCTCATTTCTTCTCTGGAAATGAAGTGCAAATACTAACTCGTAGTTGACGTACCGAAGCATCCAGTCTCATAATTAAGGTTGTTGATGCAATATAGTGAATATTAAATAGTCATCCAATCCAGTAGGCTAAATACAGCTGGGATATGATAAGTTATTGCAGACAATCAGATGGGCAGGTTGATTATGCGTTCGTTCTGGTTGCTGATGACGAAGTAGTAGATAAAATCAGCATAGAAGATGGTCTGGAAGATGCCTGCGACGAAGGAGATTACTATGAGCTGCTGCCATCGGTATATCCTAAGTCAGGGGATGAGTACCAGTGCAGCAAGTAGAAAAATCGATAAAAACCCAAAAATAATACGATGTGGGCTGTTATGTTTTCGATATCTTTGCAGCGAGCGATCATATAGAGTTGTGGGAGGATCGCTACTGCCTCCAGCCAGCATGAAAACGCCCAGAATGTGCCGTAGAGTGTAAACTATTTATGGAAGAGAAAAGCTAGCACTGCACTTGCGAAGTACAGTCCCCAGTGTGGAAAGGAATCCGATTAATTATCATAGCTCTGTATACATACAGTTATACCAACTTGTAGGGCCGCTTGAAGCGCATGACGTATATGGTGTAGGCAGTAATACCCACGAAGATAAAGCGCATGCAATTGAAATAGAGTGAGCCCCATCGTGCTTCTAGCAGCATATCCGAGTATCTCGTTAGGAACACTACCAAATATATCTCCTGGGTGCGATAGCTAATGCCAATGACGTTCTTGTTGGCGAGTATCTTGAGTAGCAGCATGAGCACTGCTATGAGATGCAGGAAGTCACCTATCAATTGGAATAAATCCATATGTTTGATTTTGACTATATATTATCAATCAAGTTTATGATGAAAGGATAAATGATAAATATTAGTGTTTGAGATTGTTCTGCTAATCGATGTCATGCTTAATCAACAACATTATTTACACTATATTTCATTGTTGAAATCATTTGCTGGTGAGATTTAATATGCAACAAGTATTAGCATTAAAATATAGCATCATTCAGCCACCTCATCATATCCTTTAAAGCTGAACTCGTCTCCATTGGGATCGCTTTTTATATTCGATCTTGAGTTTTGGTCCTTCTCCTCTCTGGTTGACTGCTTTTCCTCATTGTCTTGTCCCTCAGTTCCCATTTTATTTGCCAATAAGCTATTCTTCGAGTCGTAGTTGTTCTCTCCCTTGATCTGATTGTTATTAGTCTCCTCCTTCATCAGCGACTCCTCACCCCATTTGATTCTAAATTTAGTGATTCTTGGCTTATCAGTAAGTATAGTCCTTTTGGTATGCTGAATCAGGGTTTCAAGACTCGCATTGGTTCTGTCCTCCTCTGATATGGCTTCATCCAAGACATTATGGACATAGTAGCCAACACGTATGAACTCTTGGCTATTATAGCTGATTGTTATGATGATAGCAGTAACACCTAAATAAGAAAAGCATTTACAGATGAGCTCATCTCTTGGAATTTTGGTACAGTCGGGAGCCGCGCAATCAACCGTAAACTTCATCGTGCATTCCTCCTGGATGGGGCCGATCTCAAACTACTCAAGAGTCTGATCCATCTATTAATTTTTTGCCGATCCCACATAGATAACTTTCCACTCGAGAACGCCAGGTATGGCCTAAACAGCTGTAAAAGTAATGTCCAGCTCAATGTTGTCCAGAAAGGGAGATGGGTTGTTCTTGACGGAGATGTTGTCGACAATGATCTTGGAAGCCATGGAGTCACTCAATCACAATTTAAATTATATTTTTGGGAGGGAAGTTAGGTTTAAGATTGCTTTTTTGCTGTAGTACCAACTTGATTCTATCGGCAACCTACAAAAACCCAATAAAATTGCACATATATAGGAAAATAAGTCGATTTGCGCAGTTCAATTTGCAGATGATGCTCCAATCCCCTAATCCTTTTCATTTTCGATCCTTTTCCTCCCTTTTGAGGCCTAAGCTCCCTCATCCTCTCTATAAAGTTAAATAAAAACAATAAAAAAAAGCAGTAATATTCAATCGAATCTCCACCTTCGATAGACAAAAACATGATTCTGAATTATATTGATTGCAATCCTCCCTAATATTTATTTAATCCCATTTTATTTTATGCTACTTGATCTATCTATATAATAACTCAAAGATTTTACATTGGCAAATATTTACCTCAGATATCTTAGATTAAATCATTGCGGGTTCAATGGGGGTGATTTGTTCAGAGGATCTTTGCCGCTAACAAATCATCTTTAAATTATATCATGACGTTGCTGTTCTTGTTTTTGTATTAGTTTATCCGTGTGATCTACCATGGAGCTAGTTTTCCTTCAATAATAATGCTGTTTGGCTCATCCACGAATGAATTAACAATTCGATTGTCATGCATGCGGAGTTTAACTTTTTATAACTACGACAATCCAAAACACAGTGAAACCTTTCCTCGACGTCTATAATGCAGGGTAATGTGGTCCATTAACTTCTAATTAACAGCGTATTTGCCATTCATGCACTCTAAAATTTAATTGAGTTCCCTCAAATCCAAGAAATTGATGTAGCTGTCTCCAAAACGATCGAAATTGTCCATAAAGTATTTGGAGTTGCCTTCAGGCAATACAGTGAGGTAGAGTGGTGACAGTGGTAGTATCTTATTGGCTTGAATGCAGTTTATCACATAATTGGGTTTAATGAATGTATACTTTCTCTCCTTCTGTTTTTGGAAGGCCCTTAATTTGAAATCAATCACATCAGTCACGATGTATTGCGTGCCCTCCATTGGATTCTGCACCACAATGCCATCATTTAGCATGATTTCCCTTTCGATATCCAACTTCCTGTATTTTTAGTTCTACTGCTGAAATATGCAGAATTAAAAACCGTTGAACAGATGAGACACCAACCTTTCGTTTTACATTTCAAATCCGATGAATTCAGGCATGACCTCATCTCTTCGAATGTCTCTCTTCCTCTTTTTAGTTAGCTTGTCTTCGGGCAGGGGCTCTCGTTTTTTGGATTTATCCTAGTCAGAATCACTCTCATCGCCTTTTCTGCGCATGTGCTTACTATATAGGGCACTATTTGTGAGTTATCTCAAATCGAGCATTGTCTGAGCTTCATTCCAATCTTTGTCGTATCTGATTTTTACCACTCTTGGAAATCTGAGAGTGTGACCTGAAGGATAACTCTAGGTTTCAGTGAGTTCCGCGGCTTTTATCTCAAGAATAATAGATTTATCCAAACTGGAGATCCAACAGTCTGGTTTATCCTGAAGAGCCGGCTTCCAGTTACACTCTAGATAGGCAGGTTTGAACTTTCCTTAGTTTTTTATGAGGCAGCCTCTGAGCTTTAATCTCAAAACGTTCAGCTCATCCACAGAGTAACCTGTGCCCACCTTTGCAAAGGGGATTGCATAGGCGATTCGAGAATTGAGTGAATCTATCCTGTCGATGACTCCTAACAAAAAGGAAGTAATTTGATCAGTCCAATGCATGGAAGAGCCGTGTCTTGCGGAAGAATCTCCGTAATATCCCCCAAGTATAATCAAATCAAGAGTGTCAGTTAGTCCATCGATGTAATCCCCCTTGAGTTTGATCCAATTGCCAGCTCTTTCCTTCGGAACGTATATCGAATCAGGATCTTTGAGCATAATCCCCTCCTCATTCCTATCGATGCTGTCACTGAATCGTTTGAGTATCTAATCATATGAATACATTTCCTCATGCCGTACTCTCTCGATGACGCCCATTTCCTAATTCGTGATTTTTTACAATATTTCCCTTCTCTGTTTAAGTGTAAACTTCATCAGGTTAATCTATTCGCTTTCCTCCTTCAACCAGAGAATATCAAATATTTTGTAGCAGAGCTGAAAATCATCTGAATCGTGATTTAAAGCCACCATTTTGTTCATACCGAAAGGCGCCATCTTGAAAGTCTACTTCTCAAGAACGATGATTTATCCATCCAGGATACACTCGCTCGCCATCACATGCTAATTTATGACTTTCACAAAGCCCTCGTAAAGTTTAGTATAGTCCACTCCATTTCTAGAAAATAATTTAATTTCTTCTCCCCTCTTGTGAGCCTGTAATCGTTCCCCATCAAATTTAGTCTCGACATAGTACATCTTACTTTCATTCTCTTTAAAAAAACTAATCTTTTTCTTACCTGCCAGCATGGGGCGAATTGGAAAGAATATTTTCACTTCATCATCCAATCGAACATTCGGATTCTAAAACTTTCTGCAGGTCTATACCAAACTGTTGGTTAAATTAAAGAAGTCAGTAGCGTCACTGTGGAAAGTATTCAGGACAGTAGACTGCTTTAGACTGATCTTAAGATCCTTAAGGATTATACGGATGATCCATTTGATTTATTCAGCGTTGGAAATGGTGAACATTTTACGAAAGATGTTGATGTGGCTTTGTGAGGACGCTGCCAGTTAATCAAGCATGGAGTTTAGTTAGCTCACCGTCAGGGAAGAGACCTAATGGCAATAATTTTTAACAACGTCGTACACACATAGAGAAAAATCACCTATTCCCACGCCAGTTTTGTGAAAACTAGGGTTCTTGTAGTGGTGCAGACGCAAGTAATCCTCATTTGTGATATTAAGACTATCAGCTATGACTTTAGACATATTTTTCTCTTTGAGCCCATAGTTCCCTCGATCTCTATCATCACTGGGCAGCAAAAGTCTCAAAATAGGGTAGGTGAAGTCTATTGATCGATTTGATTTGAAGAGTAGCTTGATAAATTGTTTAGCATAGTTGGTTTTCTTTATTCCTCGCATGTTAGTGAACCTATTGAGGAATTTAACAATTGTGTCAAATTTAATGGTTTTATTGCTGGTAGACAACTAACTGCGGTCTTCTTCGATCAACACCGCAAGAGATGGCTCTAGAGAGCACGGTTGTGACGAAAACTACTCATCTAGTTCCATTGGGTTATGACAATTTAAAATATACAAAATACCGAATATAACCCTCTCAATTCAAATAGTTGCAACACAATAATTATAACTTATAATTGCCTATTTCCACTTTCCATAATCATCCATCTTAAAGTAGGACAGCAATATCAAAGAAAACATCAACAACAGCTCCCCTTATTCTTCTCACTATTCTTCAGTCCATCTTCGCGCTTCAGGCGAAAACTTTGCCCCTTATCGAACATTGAATTTGGTGGTTTTACTAATTCCTTAAATGCTTTGGAGGCTTGATATTTTTTGAAAAGGCCCTTTGATATTTTTTCGAAGAGCTGCATAGAGAATTCTTTACCTACTTTACATTTTAACCTGTCTTTGAACTGATCTATTGAAAAATGGTTGCCTTGATTGATTTGCCATAAATTTAGCCTTCCTCCTTACTAACTTTACGCACATCTTCCAGATCGAGTTTAGTACCCACCAAAAAGAACACAGTTTACTCATTCACGTTGTCCTTGACTTACCGAACCCACATGCCGAGCTTATCAAATGTTTAATGCTTTTAAATGGAGTAGAAGAATAAGACTGCGCTGACTCCCTTATAATGTGACTTAACCACTGACTTGAAGGCCTCTTGACCCATCTGCATAATCATCATGGTACTGTATCCCATATTTGGAGACTGATACTATTTTTCTAATTGATAGGTATCTCCTTAGTGTAGAACTCGATGCCTGTGGTAACCTGATAGTCGTATGAAAACTTATTATGGATGTACTTCAACAGTAATGAAGTTTTACCCACTCCTATTTCATGCAACAAATACCTGACGGACCTATTAGCAGTACTTTGAATTTGACGTTCTCTTCCTTCTTGTTGTCCATTATTATTATAAGATTGGCTCAACATTACACCACACAGACTAAATAGCAATTGGTATCATAATTATAAGGATAAAAGATTGAGGGTTAAAATAAAAAATATTAGGGTTAAGCATTGGTGTATTTATTAGTGCTTTATTTTTAAATATTTGCTTTATAATATATTATTAGATTCAGATAAGATGAATAAGCCATTGAAAATGGTGACAGATCTTTCAGAGGTCTTTCCTGACATCGAGGGGGAACTTTGCAGCAGACACTCCATCTTATTCGGAAAACTCAAAAATACCTATAACAAGGTCTACGATCGTAAAGATTATATTGATCTAGATTTGGATCCAGAGAATTACATCATAGTTAAAGGTGTACTGGATTTATACAGCGATATCGATGCGAGTCTATGCCTTGGATTAGAGAACGGCATAATCCTAATGAGTAGGCAAATAGATATCAATGCCTCCATCTATATCAACAGCAACCACTTCGATTAAGAAGTTATTATGACTTCCAAAGGCGTACTTTAGGAAGGATTGCATTTACTGAGCGATGAAATGACTATAGCAATACAGACAGCCATTTAAGACGTGGCGCCTGAGCAACTTTACGGCACGATTTTATACTTGCATAGCAATATTCCCGAAGATTGCTTTCACTATAAATAGGTATTGCTAATCAGTATCTTCCTCGGAGTGTCCCTCATCAACAATTCTCTTAAAAATTTATCAGTAAACTAAATCATTCATAAATTGGCAAAGCGACAGGTATTTGGGGATTAAAATTTTCTGAAAAAGCTGTTCGGCTATCAAAACAGATAATTTTCGCTGACAATAGGCGACGTCCTCTACAACATCCCCATATAAAAATAAAACAAGATGGTTTTTTGCCAGCTCGACCTTGCCAAACAAGATATTAGATACTAGAGATAAAGGAAAGCATAGTTACAGCTGCGAAAATCAGAGATTTTATAAGCATGTAAACGCGAGTGTGGATTAGAGTCCATCATGCAGATCCGTTCTAGTGGAGTAGAAGCGCTTAAAAACCTGAAATTGTAGAACGAGATGAAAAACTAAGACGAAGCGATGGAGACTGGCAAGTATCAATTGTGCCACTTAGGTTTATCGAATATTCAACCAAGCAGTTAAGTCTATTGTAAGATTTTAGTCAAAGAAAACTAACCTTCCAACAACTAGTCAGCGCATAATGGTAGCTAAACTCAAAACGATGGAGGCTCCACTCGGAGTAGGTGGTTGAATTGATAGATTAAATCAAGTCAGCCTTCAAACTTAATGTACTCGAATTTACATGTAGAGTTGTATGATTGTAAATGAATCAATTGCGTTGATTATCGCGGACAAGACCAAATGCACCGAGTTGCTTGTATTCCTTCGTCAAAAGTTACATAAGGGATAATTAAAATCAAAGAGTTTATTCAAAATAGAAGAGGAGTTAATCTAATCCCGATGGAGTAGCGATAAACACATCGGCGAAAAGATGTTTACATCAGTGCCGAGTTGTGGAGTATCTATTTTCGATCCGAAGGACGCCATTTGGTTTTAGTGATATCTTTATTAATTTTAACATTCTAGCAAATTATATTAAAGAAGTAATAAGTATATCTAAGTAAAAAAGGAATACTAAAGATAAATACAAGCTGAATAATCAATTTTACTCCACGAGATAAAGACTATAGACTTGTAAAGTCCCAAGAGAAATTGTAACAGGATGATTTGTGAGGTCAATACCGACCAATTTTCCCAAATATGCATAAGCAGCATCAGGAGTATTTCCATAGCAGCTTTATTTTCCAATATTATCAATATTAAAAGTGTAAGTTGTTCCAGTGGGCAATGTTTCTATCGTCAAGGCTTCAAACAAAGTCAAAGTAGTACTAGTTGAAAAGTACAGCGTGCAATTACCATTATTATAGAACAAAATATTAGAAGAGTTGTCCAGATTGAAAAAAGTTGAGAAGCGAGTATCTAAATGGAGTAGGATGTACTTGAATCGTCAAAAATAGCTTGGCTGCTGCTACTAAATTGGTGATTCACATAGAAACCAAATTTGCTCGCAGCAGGAGTTTCTGTGCTTGATATCACAAACACTAAGTGCGATTGACCCTGGATTGCAGATTGCAAATCGGTTACGTTTAAAGTTAGCAATTTTACACTATCGTAGCTTGCAAGGAGACTCGCTTTATTCCACTGGAAATAGGTTCCTTGTGATTCTGAGCTTGAACTGATGCCTTTAATCAAGCTTTGGACTTGACGAATATTTGGTACTGCTTGGTTTGAAACCTGTTGTAGCATGGGTATGATGAATGACTTGTCAACATTGACATCCGGCAGTTCATTGATGGACCTGAGCAGTTGACTGAAAATTCCCAGACAGACAATAAAGATAATACTCAATGCGAGAGTGACTAGTTTCCACCTGAAGATGAGTTTATCCTCCACTTTTTCGTTCTTTTTCATGATCAAATCATACTCGACCACTGATTGCTTGACAGAATCATAGATGGCTGATGGCATGAGTGCGCAAATGTAGATATATTATTATTAGTATTATTATAGGATACAAAATAGCCTCTCAAGATGTATTTGTAACAATTGACATTTTGACGAGAGACCAATTTTAACAACAGTGAATGTATAATATTATTCATTTACTCACACAGAATAGTATTAGGAGAATAAATTGACTAATGCGATCATTTATTTTATATTGATCTTGATTATCAGTTCGAACTGTTGAGATAAAGTTTATAGACTTGTAAAGTTGACAAGTTAATGAAATGCGGTTGTTGATCTGATAGATCCAAATCAACCAATGATCCTAGTTTGGCGTAGGCTTCTTCTTTTGGTTTTCCAAAACAAGATGTTGAACCGCTGTCAATGAAAAAAGAGAAAACTGTTTTTGTACGTGAATATGTTTATATTTGAAATGATTCAAACAGAGTCATGTTTATTTGAGATGAACCCTCTTAAATTTCAGTTACACAGACGTCGCAATATGATCTGTTAAAAGTGTGAACAACTCCAGTGTTCAGATTGAAAAAGGATGAATAGCGAGTTTCTATATAGGAGTAGATATACTTGGCTTATCAGTGACGTACGGATCCTTGTACTTGGGATAAATAAACATTCCTATTCTTGTGTTTGGAGGCGTCTCATTGCTTGCTATCACGAAGACCAGCTGCTTTTGGCCTTTTATCTTGGAGATAAGATCGGAAACTCTCAAATTGGAATTTGTTAGATTATAGCTCGCAAGGAGTTTAGCTTTGTTCCATTGAAAATAGACTCCTTCCGAGTCTGTGAAATTGGTTATGCCTAGTAGTAGATTTTTGGCTTGAGTCACAGTAGGTACAGCTCGTTATGAAATATTTTGCAGCATTGGCACTATGTATGATTTGTCAACGTTAATGCTTGGTAATTGGAGGATAGCCATTATCAGTTGTCTAAAAATGACTGTGCAGACGAGTAACGGAATACACATTACCATAATGATAAGTTTGTACTTAAAAACGTGTTTGTCCTCTGCCTTTTCATTCCCTTTTCTGATCTATTTGAACTAAATTACAGATTACCTGACAGAGTCATAAATCATTGTCGACATTTATCTCTCGTGTTAAATTATTATTATTAGTATGTATATACTAATCACCAATAAATATACGATCTCTTTGCAATGATGTCAGCAAACAGCAATGCCAATATTAAAGTAGATTTCATTGATATTATATATTTTTTATAATCATATGCATTAATAAAAGTAGAATTATATTCAATTTTGTAAATAGGTTTATTGAAGTCCCCATTCTTTATCCAAATTTTATAATCATCAATGGAGAGCAATACTATCATCATTTATGAATAAAGTGTATTCAGTCAAGATTACTTAAGAATAAATTCAAAGTGGCCATACTTATCTCTTAAATTCAAGTGGAGAGAATCAGCTTCAGAAAGTGATGCGATAAAACATAAACTCATTTTCGATTCTAAATATCGTTAGGATATCCTTCAGTAAAGCATTCTCAATTTAGATTCAAGAATTCTCGGCCCCCAACAACTGATTGTATTTCCGAAATCACAAATATTCTTTCCTCATCAATTGTGCAGCAACTACAAGGAGTAATTGGAATAACATAGGCAATAAAAAGAGACTATCATTGTAAACACATTTCCAGTTTGATTTAATATTAAATTATCAAAGCCTTGATCAAAATGCTTGCAAATGAATCTGAAGTTCAATTGCAGTTCGAAGTTCTTAGATTCTTCACTCGTCTGCCTTTTTGTGGTGAGTCCCTAATAATTTAAATCATGGTCAAGTAAAAAACACTACCAATTTTAGGAAACTTGCTTAAATGCTAAAATGAATAAATTATTTCGAGGGTTTTAATAATTTTGGGAAATCTTCATATGGTAGAGAAAAATTTGTAATTTCTGAGACAATGTTATTAGTACTAATTTCCTCAAAAAATAATTTAGATTGCTTAGAAGAGCAAAAGTAAGAAACTTCAGCTTCAGTGTTGCTATGCTCTGTCAATTTCACACAGTAATTTTAAAAGACTGCTTGATTAATATCAGCCTTCTCTTTCCAATTGCAAAAAGATAGGATTATTTTTGTGCAAAATGCTATGGAGCAACAGCGTGACATCAAAACCTCTGTTCTTCATCTGCCTCTCAGCCTTATCAACGAAATAGGCAACTGAGGCCATTTTTTAAACTAAAATTTACAACTTTCTCATCACAATTGACGTTGAACGATTTCCCGATCTCGGTCATTGCATTCTCTTAATCTTCATAAATTTGATTCAGGAACATATAGAGTTTGGGTTCACATTAATAGAAAAAGGAGTCTGTTAGTTCTTAGGCAAAGGCTTTACATTTTTCCGCGATTTTTAAGAAAAACAGAGTTGTTGTTAATTCTTGCAAATTCTGTCCTAAAGCCCTCGCTATGTAAGTTTGTCTTAATTGAGGTTGAAACTATTCTGCAGCATCCGAATTTAATTTTAAATTTCGCTAAAGTGACCACAGATGCAATCCATAATTTTAAACTATATAAGATTTAAGAAAATTTATATGCGCTATTAAAGATTTAAGGAGAAGATGTTACAAAAAAATTAAAGTTTTTCTTAAACTTAGCCCAGCATTCGAAAATGGTAAACTTAGGTGATTATTTTATGGAATTGGGAGTGTTAAGAACCTTTGATGAAGGTATAAAATATGCCTACTTTTGGACCCTCGGAGTTTTTCTCCCATTGTTGAATTCGATACTATTGTTGCTTAAAGACAGGCCGACGTCGGAAATCGTAGATAGTCGTTTTTGTGCCTATTTAAAAACAATATAATTAACTCAAAAAGATAAATGCTAATTTCAAATACTTCTCAGCTACATCAAAGGAGAGCACTGAACTTATATACTGATTCCCATAATTTATTCTATAAACTTCTTCTTGCATCGAATATCACATAATATAGAACGTCTTTGCTTCACTCGTAAGAATTACCTTTTACTGCTTGCTGAATACTTACTTATATCTCAATCATTGACATATACTAGATTATTATACCTAATATGTTGTGAAGATAGGTATGATATAAGGAAGCAATGCCAATAAAAAAGCAGATTCCACTCCACTTTTGTATATTTATAATCAGATTATGAATGGTCTAGATTAAATCACCCTCTCCTGCGTGTCGTAGTTCTATCACGACGGGGTTCGCTCGGCTGCTCTACTTCAATGTTGCGCATGTATATCTCCTTGTACATAAGCAGTACAGGAGTCCATCCGCCTTGTTTCCCCCAGTATTAAGGATTCGTTGCCTCATCGATATCAACAATTTCAACCTCGGCTCTATGATACTTGACCCACTCTTTTCCGTGTTTATACATGATAGTCATAAAATCCCCCTTGCAGTCATGCTTATGTTCTTATTTAGGTCGATGATAGTAGTCTCCTTTGTGCAGGACGACTCCAATGAGTCGATACTCTCCTGTAGGTTTTGAGTTTTTGATGCTTTAAAACCAGAATTCATGATAGATATCCCGATTGAAGAGAATAAAGTCAAGGAAATGATATTTTTGCTCGATCTCGCTGAACAAATCAAAATCTAAGTAGCAGTCCACGTACTCTTGAATTACGAACAAAATTTAGGATAACGCTCGTCCATGTGATAGGGGTAAAACATTTGATCGCGCTCATACCGTCCCTGAACGAGTTTATCCTTAAGATTATTGTCGCATAGATCGAATAGATCCAGAATACGGTTAATACGCACCTGATGATAGCTCTTGGCCTATTCGTTGAATTCCACTTCTTCCCATTCTTCACGAGCAGGGGGATATCCCCATCGAGAGCAGTGAACAAAGAGATATTTTGGTAGGCGTTCAATTGCCATAATTCTCTCTTTAAATTCGATGTCGAAGGCATAGAAATTACGCCACAAGTTTTTTTATTTAAAACGCTAGATCGATCCAAAAGTACATCTTTAATGCCGCTAAGGATGTTATTGAACTATGGTCTACCGAGGTCACATTAGAGGAAGTATTTAGTCACCTTCTTATCTATCTCTTTTTACGCCTATGTATCATCTTCGTCCAATTTGGTGAGGTCAGTACGTTTAGCCAACACTTCCAATCCGAAGAATTTGGTTCCGCAGTCGACTCTGGAGTTAGGTTCTTCTTCCTTCTTCTAAAGTTCCACATCGAAAGCCATCTTCATTGTGGTAAAAAGTCGATTGACAAAATAATCGATGCCGTAAGTTGGGTAAGGGTATTCAATATCATCCGAACAATAGCATATCCAAGCTGATATCCATTCCAACGGGCATACTACACCTTCTCCCTTCTCCATCAATTGAAACATCCGTCCCAGTTCCTCAATAATGAGTCCATCTGGATTTTTCTGCCTCATATAAGATGTACTTGCATGCACGCATATTTAATACAGTACCCCTTGAACTCAGTGGAAAATCTGAGCATATATAGTGGACACAGTGCATATTCTACTCCTAAATCTTCAGGTTCGTTTGTTTAGGGATTAAAGTATTCGATCCCCCTTTCTTTTATTTTCTTCTACTGCAACCGACGAACGATCTTTTAGTGCGGATTCAATTTCAGTTCTTCACGCATGCGCTGCAGCTAAAGCTACTGTAGACGCTATCGTTCTAGGTCTTAGGGAGTTTTCTCTTTCTTGAGAGTTCCAATAATTAGAATTTCTCCACCTTCTTTGACTTACTTCGCGAAAGATTCTTGATCCTGTCTAATAGATTCTGTACCTTTAATCTAGGTTTCATGAACTTGATCTGCCCCTCCTCGATTTTAAAGATACTATAGATGGTGGCTAGCAGCTCTTAATAACTTGCCACATCAATATTTTCCGTACGTTTTGGCTTGGCGTTATAGGTAATTTTGACCTTCGGCATATTATTATTTATCGCTTTCCAGAATGATAGGGTAAATTCATTTAGTTTAATACTAGAAAATATTATGTATTTTGCATCGCCTGGATTGATAATGAAAGAGTTTTACAATTGGATAGCGCGTTTACATTAATTTAGGTTATGATTAAACAGTAAAAGAAGATTTGGAGTGAGGAGTAGGACCAATTACTCAAGCAAATGTATGAAGAAGGGGGTGAACAAAACTGGAGTGTTGTTTCTAAACGACTTTCAGATGAAGGATTTTTGCGAAAGAGTGCCAAACAATGTCGAGAGAGGTATTTCATCTTTAAGGTAGATACTAAAACCACATCTGTGGAGAAGCAGAGCGAGTTGAGTGGTCACCATAAGAATAGCAAAAGTTGGTGTAGCTACACAATTAAATGGGCAACAAGTGGGCTTTGATTGCATAACACATTCCAGGCAAGTACTAATCTCTAACCTAGGACAGACAACTATGTCAAAAATCATTTCTACTCTAAGTTGAGGAAGATATTACGCAAACTCAACCTAGTTATTCACTCTCACATGCGTCATGAGTACAGACCCATCAACATCGGCACTCTCTACAAAATAGTCGAGGCTACATAGTAGCGGTTCAAGGAATAGCCTGCATGCGGGTACGCTGTTTCAGTGACTTGTCAGGGTACGATGAAAATGTATGCAGAAGTTCAAAACCGGATGCTGACGGTTAGCATGTTGCGAGAGGAAGAATTCGATTCTTAAGAGCGATTGCAGATATACTCTGACATTGTTCGGGATGTCAGCACGGCCAGCAGACTCTATAAACGCAAGAGCAAGAAAATACGAAATTTAGCCATCCAAGCTCCTAATACTCGTAAGAAACGGGAAAGATAGTCCCATATCATCATAAAAAGTTAAAAAAGAAGGAGATAAGATAGCGATAATTAGTTTAATTTAAGGATGAAACCAATATAGAATAGGGATGGAGAGGAAGAGGAAGACCACATGGTTGATCCCCGTCATGATGTGATCATTTAACAGAAACAGTAAGGCATTCGTGATTTGTTAAAAGACGCAGGTATTCTCAAGGTAGAACAATCTGCGGTGAACAAAGCAGGAATTCATTTTTCCGAGCGATCATCCTTTAAGAGTTATTCGGAAAATAACAATGCTTAACTGGACAATCAATTTTGTAATTATTACATTATACAGTTGACGATAGTGAGAATTAAAACGGTTTTGGTCATAAAAAAGGCAATTTATATCACTTCAAGGGTGCTCTTTTCGATGATCTTTCTGAGCATTCGGAGGGACGTTTTTGACTTTGCTCGTAAATGATATAATATCCTTTCTAGGATACAATCTTATAAATTAATATACCGAAATATAGCGCTACTTATGATAAAAGGTTGAGCCCTTTGATGATTAATAATTCACAATGTCACTTCTTCTGGAATGACTGTGTTTCACATTTCCTAATTGATGAGTGAAACATGAATAAAAAATAATAAAGAGATGTGATACATTATTGTGATGAGTGTAAATAATATAATGCCATCATAATGATAGCACGCTTTTCGGCGATACAAAACTAAATACTATTGCTTTGTCAAGTTAAATTGTATTAAGAATTTCAAAGGGACTATCCGATGATTATATCTATAAGATACTATCCTATTTATGCTTTTTCTAATTAAGAGTGTTACCTTCGTTTATGCAGAATTTCAGTCAGCTTAAATCATTCAATAGTACTGAGCAGTTAAAAGTTGTAGTTTTGACCTTATTTAGATGGCGCAAGTCTTATGCAAAATGGGAAGATTCTTCAACGAGATGACCGAACAATGCCTCATGTAGTTGTCAGACCAATAGGCGATAAAACATAAACATCGAATGCTGCTAAATCGTTAAAATATACGAAACTTCGAGTGCAACAAAAAACTGCAGAAGATGAAATTGAAAGAAAGGGCAGACACAGAAGAGAAAACAATAAAAAAGATGGATGCGATTAAAAATATTAAAAATCATAAGCCCAAACATCCAGTGTCCAGTTTCTTCTTTTTTTATCAGGAGAAGGGACAGGAGATAGCAAAGTAGACAGGGGAAGTCCAAGGATCTAAAAAGGCTAAAATAGTCGGCGAGCTTTGGAAAAACATGACTGATCAGTAGAAATAACCCTATGAAACCAAAGCCAAAGTAACTCGTCAAAAATACGAGGAAGAGATGATTCGATATCGTATCCAATACGCTGATGAAATCTCTCGTCTTAAAAGATACAAAAGGGAAATGAAACAGAAGAAAGCACATGAAGTAAAATAGCATTCGGATCATGATAAAAAAGTAGAATGCAAAAAGTAAGAAGGCAATGCAGAATCTTTGTAATTGTAGAATGTGTCTCCTTTTAGCGAAGAGATTAAAGGGCATGAATCAGACGATTCTTTGGAGATTTCTGATGCGTTGAGTGATAGTATGTCAAAGAGCAGCTTACTTTTAGAAGATATGGGATCGAGTAGTTCGAGTGACCAATTGAGTGCTTCACTGTAACGATAGAATTAGGAAAGTAGTCATAAGATCAAAATAGAAGAAGACAATACGTTATATCAACAACTGAATAATCCTTATACGAACCAATAATTACAAAAGAATAAATGTGAGGTACAGAGCATAAAAGAGAAAGATAAAAATATAGAATTAACAACAATTTAACAACATAAAACAGACTAGGAAGGAAATGTAAATGAAGCTAAATCAATGGACATTATAAAGAAGATTTCACATAGAACAGAAACAAAATCAAACATATCTCCGCATCACTAAAAATAGGGTGCTATTAAAGTTGACCAAAAAGATGAGGAGTAGAATATAATTTAAAACTCAGCCATTTCCAAGCCAAAAGGCCCAGTGTCCAGTTTTCTGCTCTACTATCAAGTTAAGGGAAAATAATTATCTTAAAAATACAATATGCCTATGGGCCCAAAGGTGATAAAACTCGCTTCTGAGGTATGGAAGCAGCTCAGTTCATAATAAAAAGCAGTGTATTCTTAAATGGCGAAATAGCATCGCTAAAAGTACTTGCAGGAGATGGTATCCTTCAAATAAAAATACGGTTAAAGCGTCCTTTAAAAGAAAAAATAGTCCAAATCAAAGTCAAAAAAGAAGTAGACTAAAAAATGATTTATTATTGTTTATTCTCCCCATCATCGAGATTTATATTGAAATATATGAAATCAAATAAAGTATCAGAAAGATCAACGAGGAATTAATTTCCTATAATCGATGGAGAAGTAGATTACATTCGATAATTTCGAGTTCTGGCTTTGATGCGGTAATAGCTGTTTGTTTATTAGACTCATTCTATCTATCATCTCAGTGAGCTCGCATAACGCAAATCCACTCTTAACTTGCCAGTAGGTTTTTGCGAGTTCAACCAGTAGATATCTTTTGTTTACCTCTTGCAAATTTTGGCCGCTCCCGTTTGCCACATAAAACTGAACAGCTTCTTGCGTGATATTTAAATCTTTAGAAATAAGGAAGGCCAGTTTAAGCAAAGGATAATTCGCTGGTATTTGTACGGTTTAAAATTATAGATCGGGAGTAAAGATTTTTTCTGGATGTTTTTGGATTGAAATTTCAATATAGATGGTCTTCTTCGAATGCTCGACTAACTTATAAAGGAACTGCTATCCGAATTATTATCGAAGAGAGAGTTTTGCTTTTTAAACCGGAGACATAATCGGCTTGGCTTCTTTTGGGCATTAGGGAACTGCCAACTCTTCTTCTTTCTTTTTAAGGGGGGAAACTTTTTTCATTGGGATGGGTGGGATAGAGATGTCTTTCGACTGACATCGTAGTATTTACTGATTTTGGCTGATAATTACAAACGAATTATTCAAATTTGTTTTGACGCATTTCCCTTCAGGGATAATACTAATGTTAGCGCATTTCAGGAATTTGTTATTTGAAGGTGTATTCGGTTGAGCTGGATTGCACTCCTGGATACAGATTTAGTTTTTATTGGTTTTGCTTTGAAGAGGTTATTTTTCTATGTCTTATTGTTATCTTTCAATTGCAATACAAATTGTTGTCGCGGAAGGTGAAGCATCATGACTCTTTACTCGAACTTCCTCTCCATTGTTTATCTTTAATTTTTTCACCCCTGAAGTATGAGAAGAGGCTTCTTCACTTTCTATTTATGGTCTTGCCCTTATTTTCGTAGATTTCACTTCAATTGGCTCAGCATCTCTGCCCATAAATCTTTTAACCTATCTTTCTTCGATGAGATTAAGTTTTTCTTCTAAGGTTTAGGTATCTCCAAATCCCAATCTTATCAATTATTATATGCTTTGGTCTTGTCTTAGATCTCTCTTTGTTGTGAGAGCTCCCCTGCAGATGGGACATGACTTTTTCTTGCTGCAGCGAATATATCTCTCGATGCAGGCCTTGCAGAATCTATGTGAGCATTTGAGGTAGACTGGATTATGGAGAAGCTATCGACAGATGGGGCAAAATAGCAAATCAAACAGCTTAATGAAAGAAGGAAGGTCAAGCGTCGCCTTCTAAATTATTCTTTTGGGAAAGAGATCTAGTATTTCCAGTTCTTAATCAGGCAGAATTTGCATGGCTTCTTCGTCTGTGTTCATGTGCCAATTTGATCGATATAAAGTTAGTGTGTTATATCAAATTTAAGGAGGTAAATTGACTAAACAAAGAGAAGTCTCACCTATTTTTATATCCCAAGGAAAAGCATTCAAATTATTTATGTATTCATTTGTAAAATCAATGTAGTTGTGAAAACTCATCTTTTAGCATTATTTAGTTTTATTCTATTTATTGGATTGAGGGACAGATTATATAATTACAAGGGAAACTCATTACCAATACACCCTGATTTTATCAATTTGCATTCTAAATTGTTTGCCTTTCAAGACTTTGGAGAGTTGCCGTATTATTTAACATCTATCAAACAATGAGTTTAAAATACTAAAATATTTTCCAATCTTTCCGATATTCCATAAAATCCCTATTTTACA
>Ga0302185_10000344_pt1 | contig 36703 bp, 35 predicted proteins | sample II_Bog_E1_1_FD_200231 | JGI IMG/M metagenome (GOLD analysis project Ga0302185, IMG submission 200231) | Peat permafrost microbial communities from Stordalen Mire near Abisko, Sweden - II_Bog_E1_2 | ecosystem: Environmental > Terrestrial > Soil > Wetlands > Peat | place: Sweden: Abisko... | reverse complement strand
AAGATATTTCTTTTTTAATGGTAGATTCCAATCCTCTGGACTCAGGTAAAGCAAGAACCTGTTGAAACATATCGAAGTAATTAGTAGCCAATACATCCCAGGAAGCCGTAATACTTAACCCCCCAGTCATATTCATTTGGTCATTTTCTTCTTCATCCTCATTGGGATTATCAGTTGCCATAAATTCGTTTGGAGTGCCCCCAATGGGAGTACCTATACCGTAAGATTTAGTGGATGAATTTTTGGATAAAAAATCATCTGCTTCATCATAAGCGTCCAAGGCGTACCTAAAAGCCGAATCTAAATGAGCAGCAGCGGAACGCACAGCCCATATCTTGCTCAATTTGTTCATTTTTTTGACCGTTTCTAACGAATCCAAACTACCCTGTACAGTCTCAAGAGCTTGTAAAGTTTTATCAAACTTTGGGACGCCGTTAAACAAGACTAAATTTGAATGAACTATATCGCGTAACATACCGGAATATTTTTTAATATAAGGAATCAATTTTACAGCCAGCTGTTGGGTATTTTTTTCCCTTCCCAGCACGTCACCATTCCACAATTTACTGGACTTTACTCTCCAGCGTTTAAACAAAAGAGTAACCTCCAACGCGGTAGAAGTTTTTTGTGCTTGAGCTGTTTTACTAGTTTTAATTTCTGACACTTTCTCAGCAAACTTAGGAATCTGACCTCCTATTACGCTCTTTATTATTTCCGGGGTCACGGCGGTAACAGATGTGATTTGGTCGGGCTTGACCCAGCCTGTAGCTTTTAACCACTTACCTTTGGATGAAGCTTGACTCAAAGGATCCGCGGTATCTGTTTTCCACTTCTCCCCCCCTGTGGTAAAGGCGACGATACTAATCTTACCTGTGCCCATGGATTGATTGAAATCCCAATCCATCTTACCTGCCCAACGCACAGCATCTGAAGGGTCAGAGAAAGCAAATATCTCCCCATTACCATAACGCTCTTTTGCTTCTTCTTTAACCCAGTTGGATGTTTGTAAGGGTATGATTCCCTTCTCATGTATGGACGGAACCTTATCGGTATGGGTTACATGGAATAATTTTTTATTGGCTGCTGCGTTTAATCTTTTTCTTTCAGGAACTATCTCCCCTTCAATTGTGTTCGGACCCAGTGAAACATCAACATGGCGATTGGGTGATGGTTTCATTGAAGTATCTGTATCCAAGTCGTGGCTTGCCAAATAAGTTTTCAATGTATTGATGTCTTCCCCGCTATCTATATTTTCTCCCCACTGTCTAATTGTCCAACCGTCATCAAATACAGAAAGCACCATTTCTGGGTGTTTAACATTTCTATATAAACTACCGGAAACATGATACCATTGACCTAAAGAACGCATATATTGATGAATGGGGGAGTTTTTCATACTCTGCGGGGATAAAATTTCTTGAGCTTTCTTTCTGGCTTTGATGCCCATTGAATTCAGGAAATCTTTATCCCGAGTATAAGGAGAATAATCTTTAGAGAAATCGGGCTTAATATCAGTACCTACTCCCGTATCACGGAGAAATCCTTTTTCTTCTGGTGCCAAATAATCCTGTTTCTTGATATGCTCATCATCGCTATAATGGATGTATGTACGAGGTTCTCCAATATTGAAAACCACTCGTTCCAGCTTTTCTTTGGCTTCTTCTAAAGATTTGCATTCACCTACCTGCCTACCGACATTTAAAGCATCAGAAGCGTCATAATCTGTCCATTCCCAAGTACCTTTATACTCGTCCAACTCCAAATGTCGATGATCGTATACCCCGCCCCATTCAATAAAGGCTTCGGCTTCTAGTGGACTGGACGCCGTTTTCTCTTGGGAAAATAATTCTCCTTGGGCATTCAGAGGAATCAAATCCGCGGCCCGGACATAGGATATCCTATTACCACCATCCCATCTAATTCCAATTACAGCTGATCTGTTTCTTGGGTTGTATGGTCCTATGGATTCAATTGTACCCTCTGATTTTGATTTGTGATATCGAACTCTACCCCCTACTTTGAAGTTATCTCTGATATATTTTTCATCCTTGCCTATCGCTGATGTTTTTTCTGAAGCAAATAATTCTCCTTGGTCATTCAAATGAATTAACTTATCAGAAGTTGGTACAGCTACAATCCCTTTATCAGTTTGATAATCCCAAAGAACTGGAACAACTCCATTTTTAAATTTTGAATTATAATACCAATGGTCGCCGTTATCTACTACTGTTCCCTCATGCTTACCCATATAGGGTTTATAAAATACAACCCTATCCCCAGGTTTAAAACTTAAAAAATGTTTCTCAGCTTTACCCATAGCGGCTGTTTTATCATCCGAGAATAATTCTCCTTGGTCGTTCAAAGGTATTAAATTACTCATAAATGGGGCGATGCGACGAAGCTTACGCTGGGACTCTTCGTATCCGTTCCATGTCACTGGGACACGCCATTCCCTGAGCTTTCTATCAAAGTAGCCATTTTCCACCACTATACCTATAAGCGGCAAGCCCCTTATCAACTCATCATAACATTTCGCACTTCCGCAGTATTTAACTCTACGCCCCGGATAGAAAGTATCTAACATGTATCTTTCTTGCTTACTTTTGGCCGCGGATTTGGAAGCTATACTTCCATCAGCTGTAACAGCTCGTGGGTTTTCTGGGCAGGTACAGTCCTCACATATACAATCTTTTTTGGCTCGATCACAACCATTACACTGCGGTATATCTTCATGCTCAATACAACCACCACATTCACACGCAACACAGGATTTAGACGCTGTTATAGGAATTGATTGAGGAGTAGGTCGTTCAAAATTATGATAAAGAGCTATCTTATCTTCCAAATCATTGGCGCTACACACTAAGTCAGCCTCAGAGTTTAAAAAATGAGTAATAGAATTTTTTGGTGGGCTAAATATAATATATTCATTTTTTCCTCGGCTCCAGCGGTGCAAACCATTTTCATATTTACCACTATAAGTGTACCCAAATTTTTCTAATACCTGGTTAAGGTCTTCTTCTGTTCGGTGAACTCCAGCGGCCGTCATTTCAAACTCAGGGTCACTTTCCTTAAAAAAATTATACCCTTGGGGCTTTAAAGGATCGCTTTCCTTAAAAAAGGTATGTTCCTGCACTTCTTCATTTATTGGAGAATCCATGCTACCTAGTAAGGATTTTTTTACGCTAACTTCAAACCCAGGAAGATTTTTTTTAAATACTTTAACGGCGATAGGTGGGACTGTATTTTCCCACTGAGACGAAGCAATACTAATCTCCAACTTTACGGTTTTTTTAATTCTATTGACTTCAGCGTACCCACGAATTGACTTATCATATGATATTCTGGGGATCATCGCCCCCTCATATTCCCCCTTTATAAATCTCCAATGATCACTTTCAGTACCCTCTCCATAGTAAAATCCGTAATCTGGGTGGTATAACCAGCAGTAATATCTAGCCCTGCTTTCAGCGATAGGTACATCAGAATGCGGACCGATAAAACGAACGGTGGTTGCCGCTTTCTTTGAAGTTAGCTTTGAAAAATCCTCATCAAAAGTATAACCAGGAAAATATTTCTTAAATCCCTTCACTACAGCTTGCGGGATAAAATCCCATTCTGGTTCAATAGCGGTAGAAGTGTCTAAAGATATGTATTTCGTGGATTTCTTTACCCAAGCATACCCTCGATTACAATCATCGTATAAATTATTGGGAATTTTAGCCCCTGGAAAACTTGTGGACGCGTGAACCCCTTTAAACAATTTTATGTGATCAGCTGTCATACCCTCAGCGAAATAAAACCCGTAGCTAGGGTGGTATACCCAGATGTAATTTTTGTTGTGTGTCTTCGTAGGAGCAATATCGCTGTGGGGTCCTATAAAACTCACGGTAGCAGCTGTCAATTTTTTATTGGGTATTTGCCCCTCAATAGTTCTTTCTAGATAAGGAGGAGCCGCGGGTTTAAGATTTCGAACCCAATCTGCTTTTGACAAATATGCTTTCAATTCTTCTAAGGTCTTGCCTTCAACCCCAGTATCTTTATCGAATCGCTGAATTTTCCAACCATCAGAATATAAACGAACAGAATTCATTGGCATTTGAAAATGATAAAAAGGATTTCCACCCGTCCAGCCTCGGAAGGTTTTTTTCAACATTTGCATGAAATCATATTGGCGATGAAATTCTACATCGGGATCGGTATCGATTTGGTCGGGTTCAATTGCTGCGGTGATTGCCTCTGGTGGAATCGTTACACTCACTCCATTTTCTACTTCTGTGGAACCGCGTCCGGCGTAATCTTTGCCCGTCTGAGTGGTAAAATCCGGGTCGCTATGATGTTGATGCGTGGCGTACTCTGGGTCATTGATAACTTCCAGCAGAGCATCCAGAGCTTGTTTTTTGAACAATGGGGATTTCATCCTAATAAAGAAGCCAAAAGCATGAAAACACAACGATTAAAAAAATAGACATTTTCGGCGTTTCCGGTGTATACTGGGTATGTAAGCAAATCGTCTCCACAGTCGCTTTAGTCCAGCACGGTTGGGGACGTTAAAAATGAGGACAATATGGAACTTTTCAAAGCTAGTCAGCAGTGGAGCACCCGCCCAGACGACGAAAAATTCAACGATATTCAAACTGCCTACGAACAATCTCTAGCCTACGCCAATTCCAGCCGGGAAAAAGCTAATGTCGATCCCGCCACTCTGCGCGTAGAAGCATACAATAGTGAAGTTCAACTCGTAGGTAAGGGCAACGAACCCGCTACTTTGACCAATTGGGCTTTCGGTCAACTCGCCGCCCGTGTCGAAGCTCCGGCTTCCTATCTTCGTAAACTACCCGCTACTCTCGCCGTCCAAAATATTAACCATGGTCTGAAAACCCGCTATATCGACCCCGATGAGCGCGTGAATCTTTTGGTTCACGCTAATGGGGGCTTGGTGGTACGGGCGTTGACTTCGGAAAAATACACCCGCATTTGGAACCATGACCTTCTACGTCGGATGCTGGATTATCCGCAGTACGGATGGAACACCCCGGTTGCTTTCGAGCATAGCGGCATGAGTGCGGCTGCTACAGGTCGGACGCGGGAAAAAACCATCTATGTCTCCGATCACGATATGTTCGTATTTCTCGTGAACAACAACAATCGCATCAACGAACCGGGAAATCCCGAAGGTTTGGGACGCGGATTCTTCGTTGAAAATTCTGAAGTGGGTGCCTCAAAACTGCGCATCACCACTTTCCTATACAGGTTCATATGTTCGAATCATATCGTGTGGGGGGCAAAGGATGTTAGCGAAATCGCCTTGCGACATGTTGGCAAGGTGAAGGACCGCATGAATGTTATGCTTGACCGGCTGCATATCGAACTCAACCGCTATGCCAATGAATCGGTGAGCGATATCGAAGCCAAGATTCGCACCGCCAAATCTACCATCATTGCTGCGGATCAAGAGCAGGTAATCGACACCATCTTTGCTAATTTGAAGAAGGCTGGTGCGCCGGTATCCCGCAAGCAGTTAGAAGCCGCCCAGACGCTGGCGATTGCTAACGAAAGCACTGACGGCAAGCCGAACTCCATTTGGGGTATGGCACAGGGTTTGACTCGTCTCTCTCAGGATCAGCCGTTTGCTGATACTCGGTTGAAGATGGATGAGGCTGCGGGACGCCTGATTGATATGGCGTTCTAAAAGGTTTTCGACTGAAGCACTTCATGATGTAGTAGTCAATGGGAAACTGTAAAGGTTTTTCATTGGGGAGTGCTCCAGTTGAAAGTACGGGGAAATATGGGTGTTACCGAACCGGGAGGAGGTAGCACCCATAAATTCCAAATTGGTGTTTTGGTGTTTTTAGTGTATTATAGTAGGGAGGAACAATTTATGTGCTATATCGGAGTACCGCAGGAAACCTTGTTTGTCGAGCCGTTGGAATTGCCCTGTGCTATGCCCGGGCGTGAAATTGAACAGCCAAACCCTTTGTATGTGCCTGAACCGGAACCAATTGAGGTTCCTGCCTAAATGAAACGCAGACTCAAACTGGTGCATCCCAAAGTTGAGCAGGTGCCTGATTACATTATGCCCTTTACGGCATATCGGGCTTGGCAATGGGATGCCGATGGTGTAAAGTCTCTTAATAACGCCGCGTGGACACCTGGAGTTGCATTTGAAGCCTGTTGTGAAGCTGTGAACCTTGCTCCGCTCCATCAATGCCCAGATGAAGATTGTACCTGTGGGATGTATGCGGGAATTAATCTTGAGCACTTGATCAGCATCAATTATGCCAGTTCAGGAATCCACGGGGAAGTATCGCTTTGGGGGAAATTGCTCAGACACTCCTTAGGCTGGCGTGCGCAATACGCCTACCCAAAATTCTTCATTATCCCCCCTAGCATGGTTCCCTATTCCATGCAGGATGTGGCGCAAAGACTCGAAACACTCATCGCCTTCAACGTGGATATTTACCTTCAAGTGAAAGAAGAAGCCTCACCCAAAGGCGAGAAAATCCCTTTATGGATGAAAGATTATGGCTGGAGTCAACAGGGGATCGCTCATCTTATCGACATTCGCAAAAGTTGGTATGAGACACGCCCCGCAGCTCGTCAAATAGCTGTTGGGGATCGCTTGCATATCAAAAATAAAGGTATCGGTGTCGTTAAGAATATTTTTCCTTCCGATGGTGAATCTTTGCTTATCGTTAAACTGTGGAACTTCCATAGTAAATTTTACGAAAAAAATGTTAAATGGAGCCAAAAAAATTGGCGCTGGGAAACAGCCGAATCGGGCTTAACTTGTGGTATCAATTTTAGACAAAGCAACATTGTGGTATCTTTTTTAAACAGTGATTGATCGAGGATAAATCCAACGCTCATATCCCGCGTCATACATACACCTAGCTCCATTTCTATACATGTTTTGATGCTCTGTTTCCAGTGGATTGAAACCAAGTTCATTCTGCAAAATCTGAGGTAAATACTTCCTGCGTAACTGTCTTTTATTCCATACTCTTCCTTGAAAATACCATTGGTAGCTGGGGGGTAGCAATTTATCAGATACAAACTCCAAATGTTTATACACATCTCCACCACTGTAGCGATTGTTTGAAAAAGTGACAATGGGTATGGTAGGTAAATATTTTAATGCGTTTTTGAAAAGTTTTTGAGCCCCTCCTACTACTGTAACCCCACGAGGAAATGCCATACGAGTTAGGTTAATAAATTTCTTCTCATGTTTAGCAAAAGTAATTACCCCTACTAACTCATTATTCAGTTTTAGTCCATAACACCAATCTTGATTAGCAGATGGGGTCGTTCCTTGAAGGTGATTTTCCGCTAAAAATTGTTCCGCTTCATCCCTAGATATTTGATAAAATTTGGTACAACGGGCAAAGACTCGCCGGTGCTTACCCAGTTTCGATGCTATAACGGATTTCCAGATTTCTTGAATAACAGGGTCGTTCCACTCATGTTCATCAATTTGAAGTAGCGAAATTCCAGCTTCTTGGCAACGCTCAAATTTGTCCCTATGCTTAAATTTGAATTGAGGAGGTTCTGTGCCATCTAGTGAATGATAATATTTACCGTTGAACTCTATAGCTAGTTTGTAGTCGGGAATCCATATGTCTAACTCCAAAGGTTTGATAACTTGACGATTATTTGATTCAAAAACTACTCCCAAGGTTTTGATAACTTCTTCAACTTTTAGAACAGGAGAAAATTCATTTTTACCTGGAATAAGACAGCCGAATGTGTGTTCTTGCGGTACTAGAGAACACACATTATTTTTCTTTTTGGCGATAGCGGATGTGAGTTGAAGTGTTGGGATAATAGGGTAGTCTTTTAGTAAAATAGTTCGAGCTTTATTTCTACCGCATTTTGGACAGCCTCTTCCAGCTAAGTGATTATTGGCTCGTTGTTTGAAAACTCCATGTACAGGGCAGGTAATTTCTATTTTTACATTATAACCAATGTGCTGAAAATGGGGGAGATAAGTGTAATAATTATTGTGGATTTTATTGCAGGCGGCAATAAATTCTACTGTGGTCTGATGGGGGGCGGCTTTTTTTAAATTCCCACACTTAGAGCAAGCACTTCCTTTCAAATGATTATACGGAAGTTGCCAAAAAGAACCATGGGTAGGACAAATAATTTCTACTTCAGTTACAGCATTTTTGTATTTTAAAGCGGAATAATCATAAGTGTGATTGTGAGTGGTTATTGCTTTTTGAATGTATTCTTCTTGAGTTAAATTTTTAGGCATAAAAAAGAGCAGGCTGTTTGTGCCTACTCTTTAATACTGACTTATGGTAAAACTTCATCCAGATGGGATTAGTTTGTATATAACAAACTGCGACCTGTAGAGTCTCCAGTGTTCAAACCACCATCAAGGAAATCTCCGTAAACCGATCCACGGCAATCCAGTATATCTGTAGCCATAATTGTGCAATCTTCTGCTACAGCTGCCGTATCAATCGTAAATGATGTATTGTAGCTTTCCATCCAACACCCTTCATATAATGTTGCTACTGCATATAAACCAGGGTTACCAAGGTTATTCAAACCACCTTCATTTCCATTCAATGTGTCTGGAATTGCCTGACCACGGTTGGGATCTTCAGAAGCTAGTTGCGAGAAAATAATTTCTGTTTTGATATCAAATGGCCAGCGATGATGTTTAAGGGATCGTACAGCACCACTTACTCCTGATTTATACCCTAATGCTTGCTGTAAGTTCAACAAATACAAACAAGTACGGGTCATAGTGATTTGCAGGGGTTGAGTAACACCAGGCACTAACTCTGCTACTTGGTCTCCATACCCCAAACCACGAACAGCATCAATTGTTTTAGATTCTGACCAACTAAACGTACTGGTAACACCTAATTTAATAAATGCTCCAACATTTACCATGTCAGTAAATATTTTGAAGCGACTACTAATTACTGATTCAGTATTAGGTGTAGTTCCTTGACGATATACATAGCCACCTTCAGCCATAATTTTATTTCTCCTTTACGGTTCTGGTTCCGTAAAAAGTCTACCATTTTGAATAGCAGCTCCTTTACACCCAAACCTTTAGCTTTCCTAGTTACCCAGCTTCTATATGAGACCTTGAAAGATGTTTACCTAATAATGATTGTCTTACATGATCAATATGTTCTTACTATATAAATCGGGGAACACTACCTTCGTTCCATCATCGTTTCGTAACTACATAACGGCCCTAAGGCTGCGCTGCACGATGCCCAGTATTTGTTCCCCGAACTCTTATACTACTGTGGTTACACAGCGGCGGCTAACTCCAAACCGCCCAACATAGATGATTTTTTATTTTTCTCTTTGATCATCGCTGCTTCTGCTTCACTCTCTTCAGCTTGCTGTTGTTTGCTGAGTGTTTTAGTAGCATTTTCAAACATAGCCGCCGCGCGGAAAATTGATTCTACTGCCTCTCGCACTGGACGAGAATCATTTACCAAGGTAAGAGATTTTGCTTCTAAGTATTTCTTTTTAAGTTCATTACCTATAGTTTCTGACTGCTTTACAGCCTTACTTACAGTCATATCAGCAGCTAATTTGATAGGAGCTGTTGTAGCTGGACGCTCTAGTTTAGCTGGAGCTTCATCTAGCATACTGTGAGCTTCCCCAACTTCTGGTGTACGCCCACCATCTTCAACGACTTTACCTTTTTCCCCGATATCAAAAGACCATGCACCGCCAGCAGCACCGGAAGCATATTTTGCTGCTAGTTCTCGATACATACTAGCTTGACGCTTTTTCCAATGCGCCAATGCTGCCATACGCCGTGGAACGGTATCTGTTTCATCATCAGATTCTTTGTAATGAGGAGAGTCCCCTTTATTTTTCATGTAATAAGCCAAGGCAAAAGGATTATCAATATCTTTATGATCCTTCATATGTTCAACCGTACCGCCCCAACCTTCAGGAGATACACTTTCTTTATCTGTAAATGCTCCAGCTTCCATCACCGGATCGTTTTCTCCGAGATCCCCAGGCAACATACCTGTGGGGGCTATGCCTTCTTCTTGAAGTCCGTGATCAAAAAAACGATCATCCTCAGGGTTTTCTGGGTGCATATGTTGTTCTTGTTCATCCATGTCTGGTAAACTACCAGGTGCATGGCTGGGTTCTACGCCAGATTCATCAACTTTTAAATTGTGTAATTGATATCTTTCATCGGCAACTTTTTCAGATGCTGCTAAATTCAAACCGCCTAACTCAATCGGCGCTTGACCTGGGATTGGATTACCATTATTGGTACTAGAGTCAGAATCCATTTTATTCGTGGAGTGTGATCCGCTTCCATGACCAACATCACCTATATTTCCATTACCACCCATTGCATGGTCACCGAGATCAGCTCTCTTATTTGAGGCTGCAATTGGTGTATTTGCTAAGGCTGGGGCTGGAGCTACTGGTGCTTGTCCCTGTCCTTCGGGTTGTTCCGGAGGTAAAATAGGACGCGATTTAAGAATTTCCGTCAACTTGATTAAAGCATCTTGCTTAGGTTTACTTTGAGCAAAATCTTCTTCCTTTGGCATATCGCCAATAATTTTAATCAAAGCATCCGTTGGAATATAATCAATTGGATTCACTTCGCCGCCTGCATCTTGCGGGGTAGTGGGTGGAGCAGATACTGGGTCCATTGCCACGGGTTCAGCGGCTGGGTCAGAAACATCAGTAGCGGGATTGGCCATAGGGTCAGCAATTGGAGGTTCTGGGATAGCTTCTTTCTTCTTCTTCGCCGCTAAACGGGGTACTTCCATTTTTTCGGGTGTTTTTGGTTCGCCCTTTTCATCGCGGTCTGTAACAAATGCACCAGCGTTTGCTTTCTTAGTAGAACCTTGTTTTCGCCAATTTAAAATCATATCAACCTCTCTCTTGATTGTGTTTGCCTCTTGTGGCATTACTGCATCATCCATATAGTTTTCAATAGTGGATGCCCCTTCTGATTTCATGCTTTGTGGGTCCTTCTTCAGGACACTTGTCAAATGCTCGACTATTCGCTGAAGTTCATCCACTCGGGGGTCATTTTGATTCTTACTCATCCATTCTTGCTTTAGAATACTAGCTTGTTGAATAGCATCTTCCATTGTTTGCTTGCTAACTGCTACTGTCGCTTTTATTCTTCGGCTAATAAGTTTAGATTTCACTCATTTTCCCCTATACAGTTGTATCTGAAATTGTAGGAACTACCACTTGTGATCGTAATATTGCCATTGCCTGTGCAATTCTACCTGTGCCTGCTGTCATCATAATATTTGCCCATGCTTGACAAGCCTCACTTGGATTATTTGTTACACAGTCCAAAGGTCCTTGTATTGGAGCCGGGATATTTGGATTTTGAGGTCCTGGCAAGGCTTCCATGAATCGTACTATAAAACTCGATAATTGAGTTGTAATTCCCACCCATTGTTCTGTTAAAGGAAAAGCAAAAGTAAACGATGGATTATTGGGATCATTAAAATTTCCAGCGATGTTAATTTGGGGATCTCCAAAAGCAGCAATTTTTTGCTTGTCACTAGTATCTGTGGGGTCGCCAACAAATAAACATTGGAGTTGGATACTTATGATTCCGTTAGCTTGAGTCAAGATCGCGTGAACCTTCATACTTTTCCTTGCCCTTTTTTCCTAAGACATTTACACATAGCTTAAACTCCAGCTTGAGCGGCTTGCGCTCTAGTTATTGGATTTATCTATTAATCCCCAACTTATAACACAGTTACGACATTAAAAGTCACTACCAAATAAAGCAAACAAAACATAGGTTTAAAAGTCACAGTAACATCAACCTCTGTCGGGTCATTTGGATTCTCTCTAACCTCAGGTGTATCATACGCTGTGATGATATAGTTGCTTACTTCAGATGTCAGACGAGCAATACATACATTGGTGATATCTGTGAGTAAACTATCCTTAATCTTGCGCCCAACGAATTGCTGTAAATCAGCTCTAAACGCCTGCGCTGTATAGTCAGCAATTGTTGTTGATGTTGGTATCCTGGTCAAGTCGTTTGCTGGATTAGTGGTAAGATAATCTCTGATCTGTAAAGCTCCGTTGTTGTTCAAGAGTAATGTCAAACCATCACTTGCCATCAAATCCATTGTTGCATCGTCGTATGTAATCAGCAATCGACTAAATCCTACGAGGTTTTGTAGAACTAAGTTGGTTGCCACATCATTTGCTGGATTGCAGTTTGCACCAGCTAAAGCCGCCGCCATGAATGGTCCATCAACTAAATATTCATCCGCTTGGAAGGTTGTAGAGTTTGTTACCAATACACCGGCCGCAGCATTACCGATTGCAACTACACGCTGATTGAGCAGTGAACGGGCATTTGCGCGAGCTTGATTGGCTGTTGTGAATTGACTGTATCCCACGAATCCAATAGCTTCACCTTTATAACGTGCAGTTGCCTGTGAGGACAATTGATTGCTGAGGGCTTGGTGTACCACTGGGTCGTTGGACAAAGGCACTACAACATTCGCCTTGGTATTGAACCCTGGTAAATTACTTTTGAGTTGTTGCAAAGCAGCGATGTAATCAGCACTAGAAGCGAGATTGGTTCCCTGTTGAACAGGTACTTGAATGGCTCCGAAGGTCTGCATACCATTCAGCGCTGCTAGTTGAATACCTAAAGACAGACGATTGATCGTGCTTGGTTGTCCGTAAGCGGCGTAAGCATCTGAAGGATTGGTGTAAATTTTGCAAGCATAATCAGATGCTACCTTATTTGTTGTGTAACTTACATAATAGTAAGTTCCGATGGCGGGCTCGTTGCCGCTTCCTCTTACTGTGGTAACAATTACTGAATCTCCTGCTGTTGAACCAAATGTACTGGTTACTTTTGTTGTACAACCAAAAATTGCCACTTCATTATTTGATTGACAAGGCGGTACACTAGGGGTACCAGTATAACGTTGTTGCAGAGAGGTAGCGGATGTTGGAGAACTCCCCGTAGCTGGGGTGTTTACATTGAATACCAGCCTGTCTCCCGGTACAAAGTTGTAACTCTGAGGCAGTGATGTAATTCCGTAAGCTACATGGTCTGCTGGATTGACGATTGTTACACGGAAACCTGTAACCAAATCAATATAGGTTTGGTCTAAGTACCCGATGTTACTTCCGCCCGTACCTGTGCCCGTGGCTAAATTAGATGTAACTGTATAACTATGAGTCACAGGAGTTGTGGTAGCATTTTGTCCACCCGTCAAACTAGTTGCCGCGGTAACTCTGGGCGATCCACTGGGGGATAAAGCTGTGATTTGTCCACCATTTGTAGTTTCAGCGGATGGAAAATAACTAGCAATTTGAGCAGAAGTATTTAGAGTTCCGTTCCAAAAGGCATAGATTGTAACTAAATTCCCCTGAACTACGACTGGTTGAGGATTAATTGTAGTTGTATCAATTGCAATTTGAACATCATTTCCCCCCACCCCTGTTGTGCTAGCAACAAATGTCAAAGAGCCTGATGCGAATGGAATTGTAAGGGTGGCCTGTGATGCTCCAATCACAGTAGCATTGCCATCATTGTTGAAAGTAAGAGTTACTGTTTCAGTTGGAGACCCATTATCATCTACTGCGTCAGAGAAATTGAATGGGTACACGATCCCAGTAGCCGCGAATGCCCCTTCTTGAGTTACAGAAGATGATCCAGCATTAAAAGTTACCAGGGGCATATAACGATTCAAGTTATCTTGAATTACATATGTGCCGAACCCGGAAAATCCTGGTTGCACTACAGTAAGAGTGTACTCTTGATCTTCTAAAGTATTGCGATAGTAAGATGCGTACACATTGGTGCCAGCTGGGGGAGGATTATATAAAGTTACTTGTTGAGCCAAGCCATTCACTGCGGCTACTGTAACAGCCCCACTCTGGAAAGCTACCAATGGATTTACGCCAACGTATACAGTTACCAAATTTGGATTATTAGTTGGTGTTGCATTTCCACTTCCAGTAGTTGGTGTATCCGGTAAAGTGAATACAGCATTTTTACCATTTACAGCGCCAGACAAAAGTCGGAGCCACACAACTTCATCGACCGAGGTTGTAAGAACTTCCGCTGGACTGAACGGCGTATCACCTGTATTATCCGTACCCAACACAGTGCTGACATTATTACCCCAGTTTACCGTATTAGCTACAGGATTGCCCAATCTGTCATAAGCTACACCCAAACTAAAATCAACATCAAGGTTGTATGTACTAGTGTTTGGACCTAAACCAATTTGAGTAATGCTGGCTACATTTGCGCTAGGGAGAAGATCATAAGTATTTTGCCAAGTATTGGTGTAATAAGTGAATGTAAGAGTCTGACCGTAAGCTACACTACTAGCAAGAGTTACAAGACCTTGAGCACCGTTAACTGCGGATACTGTAACTGGATTTCCGTTTACCATGGCGATTACATTTGTTGGAGTTGTGGTAACAATTCCACCATTTGTCCCATCTGTAATTGGAATATTTTGTACTTGGAAGACTGTGTTACTGCCTTGACCCACACCGCCCGCGAATGGCGTTGCACCTGTTGATACTGTTAATTGAGCTGATGGGTCACCAGTAATGGAACCAGAAGTTAAATACCCACCATCCAAAGTAGGAATATTTCCAAGGTTTACTAAATTGTAGAGAGATTGTAAGGTACGGATTCCACCAAAATATTGACCTGTGGGGCCACTAATATCAATTGTGATTGCATCGGTCCCCGCACCTATTACTGCTTGAGCGTCGGGTATATTCTTGCCGCTGTTAATAAATTGAAGTGTAACTAAATTACCTGTAGCACCTGGTTTTGTTAAACTAAGAGTTATGGAACCTGTACCAGCGGGTGACCCACTTGGTCCACCAGCTACAGTTTGTACGGCGTATTGTGGTACTTGAAAAGTATCATTTTCTTGTTGGATATAAGTATCACCGCGTTTGAAATAGTATGAGATTGTTAAATCAGTACCAGCAGGGATGATATCTTGAGTTACAAATTGTCCGGTTGCTCCAACGAGTGAAATTACAGTGACAGGAACCACATTACCGTTGGAATAAACGGCTTGACATTGAATTAAGGCTGGGTTATTTGTGGTAATACCTTTTCCAGAGCCATCTACCACTGGGTAAAATGTGGTTTGGAAACTTTGAGTCAACCCCGAAGCGCATTGATCGGAAATATTTTCATTCACTGATTGGTCATCTGCAACTGATGAAGACCCACGGAACAATTCCACGTTATTGAAGGTGAAAAATTGTTGACCTTCACCAATAAATACAGGAATTCTAACTGCTACATTAGCTGTTGCTGCTTGAGCAATGAACTGCTCAAATGTAAAAACTCCGGGTGCGGCATATGAACTAAACAAGGCCATAATAATATCTCCTAATAACTGATTGCTGCCATTCTATTTAAGGTAGTAAAAGTCTGTTTTTCATTATGATATTGAACAAGTTGTTGTAAATAAGCCATAAACTCATCATATGACATATGTCTTTTAGCCCAATTACAGGGTCTACAACAAGGAACACAGTTCTCTAAAAAATATCCAAGAGTGCCATTTTTACGATCAATTCCATTGTAGATATAAGGTCCATTACTTTCTTTTTCATAACTCGTATTGGATGGAGACATACCACAATAATGACAGTTTTGTTGAATAAGTATAAAAAACTGTTCATCCGTTAGCCCCCAAATATGCGATCGTGTTTTTGCGTTTCTTTTATATCCTCTAAGCACGCGCAATCTACAAGCCTCTCCTAACGGTTTACGCCATAAACAACCACAACTTCTAGTTGGATGTTTTCGACTCGTCAAAGATGCCGTACAATAAGTTTTCTCTGGACTTCCACAATCGCATTGAACACGCCAAATAGCATAGCCTCTCTTACGATCATCGGTATATCCAAGAACTACTAATTTACCAAATCTTTGTCCTGTTATATCTACCCATTTCTTTTTAGTCTTCTTACCTTTCATTATCCTGATTTCATGAGCAAGACATCCGCAACTACGTGTGCATCTGTTGCGAAGAGATGCTCCACTAATAAGTTTCTCTTTACCGCAGTCACAAATACAATTCCAATAAGTTATTTTATTTTTAGTTGAGTTATAACTAAGAACCAAAATACGATCAAATCTTTGTCCTGTTATATCTATTCTATTTTTTCCACCCATATTAATCATCCAAAGGTTCTGGTGTACTAACAAAATCCAACCTAGTTTTAGTGCTTGGTTCATACTTTCCGTCCACTTTGGCTAAGATTTGTTTACCACTTTCTTTTCGGATTTTGTCTTTAACTGCCGCTCGATCATGAATGATTCCCCAGCGTTCGGCGGCATCTTTACCAATTGCTACATCTAAGGATGGGTTGGACATATTTCCTGTAAGCACAGCGATTTGTGATACTTTTTGTTCTGTCAAACCACCACATTTAGAACAGGGAATAGTATCTGGGCGATCCCCCATAGAACAAATATGTTCAGTAACCACTCCGCAGGATTCGGTTAGGCACAAAAACTCATAAATAGCGATATAATTACCCTCTGTATAGAGTTTTGAAGACGATTTAACTGTATGCAGGGATAAAAACCATATTCCCAAAAGCGGCTAAACGAGGATTAAGATGGAGTTTAGTGCTTGCGTATGGAATGCCAACAATTTCCAGACTAGCCAGTCGTGTAACTAAAGGTACATAGACTTTCCAATCTGCTGAAGCGGTTACTGAAACTGAAAATACGTAACTAGGAGCTGTGGCGCTGGGATCACGAGCCTGACCAATAAAACTTCTGGTAATTTCAAAAATAGTCAATCCATCCGCTTCAGTGTTAGTGCGACTATAAATCAAAAGTTCCCGTTTTAACATCTCCGAGAGATCAGAAGCTGTTTGCATGTCATTTGCTTTAACTTCCAACGTGAAGGAGAGGTTTTCCTTGGAACCAAATACTTCATAAGTCTCTGTTAAAGTTGGACTTACTATAATTGCACATTGGTCTCCTACCACTACATTGTCACCTATAGCCAGTCTTAAACCAGGCAATATTAGCTTTCGTTGTCCCCATGCTGTGCCTGTATCTGTGGTATTTACATAGTTGTTCCATGTAAAATTGGCTGTAAATTGAGTATCAGATAGTCCAGAAGCCAGTACCGTAACCACGCTTCCGTTCAAAAATCGCTCTTTTGTTGCACCCAATAACACCATATCACCAGCTTGAAATGTATTATTCGCTGTTACGGTTAATACATTGTCATAAATCAAAGTAGCTGTTATAGGGGCGATAGTGGAATTGAAGGGCTGTGGAACCCCTGCGGATGTTTGTTTCACGCCCACAAGCTCTGTATCGTCCGCAGTGGCTACTTGGGCAGCTGTTATAGGGTATGTTGTACCATTAGCCCCGGTCTTGGTGTATGTAATACTTAAAGGATTCACTAAAGTCAAACTATTCAATTCCAATTTTTTAGCCACCGCTTTCTGCTGACCGGAATTAACTCTGACTTCCCAGCGTAGCCAGTCCCCGGGTGTTAGCAGTTGAGGAATAGTAAGTGTGCCATCGGAGTTAACAATTGGATTTGTGAATGTGCCAGCTGGGGTATGAATAAACACTTGATCCGGAGCTAAAGTTTCAGTGCCTGTCATATTTACTTGCAGAATATTTTCTGGCATTGTACCGGTGGTATAGTAAGGATTCTGTTTCACTATCATGTTGGCTGTGATTGTAGTCCCGAGCGGATATAGAGACGAGAGAGTAATCCATTGATCCCCTTGAAAATTGTAATCAATTCCCTGCCGTAACTCGTATCCATTTTGATCCGTAAAGGTTACAGAAATGTAAGGATTGGGAATATTAATAAGTTCATTTCCATCGGTTGTAGAAGAGACTACAGATACACTTTGAGGATGCTCGTACCAATACTCTGTAAGAGGAGCTAGACGCTGACCGGTGTTTGGACCGCTTATGTAAGTACAAACCAGAGTTTGAGTAGGATTGAGTAAATAAGCAAATGCTCCTAAACTTTGGTTGAAGCCGGTAAACTGTACCGGAAGAGATGTAGCAGCATCTGACATTGATATTGTGGTTACATCAATGCCGGGAGCAAAATATACAATAGACCCTTGAGCCTGTTTTAGCTTTCCTTCAATCCATCGATATTTTTGTACCGTGAGCCCCAAATCCCTGGTCTGGTCATCAAAAAAATCTACATTGATATAGTAAACACCAGCATCGGGAGTTAGACGAGTTTTATCTGTTTCTCTAGTCCATTCGATGAATTGCCCATCTTTGTCTCCCACCTTAGCGAGAATGGCTCGACCAATTTGGGTACACATAAAATAATCAGGCGAAAGTCTCGTGCCTGAAGTAGTTATGTTGGTGAATGTAACTTGAACATCATTCCACGCAATACGTGTATTTGCAACGAATGTCACATTTCCCAAAGTCTGTTTGAATCTGGGATTTTTAGAGACAGCTTCCTCTATGATCCGCCGCAAATAATTTACAAGATTGGCCCCCGATAAATCAACTATATGAAAACAAAGGACTTAATCCTTTGACCCCCTTTTTACGAGCCCAGTACAGGCTTCTAGCTATACGCATACGCTCTGATTCAGGTGAATGTTTTCGGCCGAGGCCATGACCTTTTTTCGCCTGACTAATATGGGCACAGTGTGCTTCACTACAGGTGTTTGTCTGACAATAAACTATCATCGTGATTTATGACCTTTACCACCCGCTAGGTACATATGATTTGCTACTACCCGTAGACAATTCGTCTCCAGCTCCGTAGGTTTCTGGACCGTCTACAATCTTTACACGTAAAGCAGAATAATCAACTCCAGGAGGGGGAGGTGGAATAAACTGTTGTATGGGTTCAACATATTGCTCTATAGATCTTCGAACATCATATACAGATACTTGGGCGTTAATCCGCGGGTACCATACATTAGTAATCTGCACCATTCCTTGCCAAGGATAATCTTCAATCATCCACTGACTTCCATCATGTGATTGAAACTTAGCTCCAGGAATAAGATAGGCGAAAAATATCTCATCTCCTTCAACAGGTGAAAGAGGGTTAGGAAGAAGAGTACCTCGGGGATTGGGGGCGAACTGAGCGAAAGTTGAAATTCTCGCATCATCCGGGTCCCCTACAATTTTCTGAAGTTCTGGGTCAGAATTCGGCCTATCCGATTCGTCCAATATACGAGCTGTTTTTGCTAACTCTGCTGCGTCAAATGTCATGAGAATGTACCTCTACAATGTTTACAATAGTTATTTTTAATGGTATTATGGGAAAATGACTGTAAAGGAACGCTGGGAAAAAGGAATTCCACACGATCCACGAAGTGAGGAAATTTATCGCAATATTGCTGCTATTGACTTTACACAAAATAATGATTATTTTTGCTTTAAATCAGGCGGAGATGGAGATAATGGTGAGGCGCTAATGTATCTTCTAGATATTTACTTCGAAGAGGATCTTGCCGATTTACCGTAGTTACTTTTTGGTGTAAAATCAGGGAGATGAGACCTAAACGAGATTACACCTGCAAAGACTGCCGTCAAGAACACGACACCTTCATAGTGTTCGACTCAGTCTGGGCGGCCGCTAAACTGTTTCCCAGAGAGTTCTGCTGTCGAGCGTGCCTTGAGAAAAGGATCGCCCGACCGTTGACCTTGGATGACTACACCTTTTGCCCAGCGAACTTCAACACCGTAGAGGGGTTTGACACCGAGAACAACTACCGCAAACTGTACGCCAAGGACGGCTTGGACTACGACAAAGCCAAGGCGGAGTACTTTGAGCGGTGCGTCCGGCTCGGCGTGGAACCGCGCTGGAGCGTGTCAGTGCCCATGAAAGACTACTTGATTTAATGTCTGTGCGTTCTCATAAAAGCGGAGTCGCCATTTCTGAGAAAGTCGAAAAGTTTAGGAGTCAGGAAGTTATCTTGCCAAATTCCACTGTGCGACCGATAGGAATATTCACGTTCTCAAAATCTTTATTTGGAACTGTGCGTGGATCAAATACTGGCTCACCCCCGCCTTTTCCATCCAGCGGATCGGGGCGAACCACAGGATTAAATATCGTAGGTAGCCCCGTATTCACCACGGGAATTAAATAACGAGTATCCCCAGGCGACAGCAAAGATACGGTGAAATCTTGCTGAAGAATAATACCTCGCGGCATTTTGTAAACCACATTGCTGATTGTCATGCGATCCCCATTGCGCCGTATGATTAAATCACCGTTCTGCACGATTGGGGTACGAGTCAAATAACTACGAGAGTCTCTGGTGGTTTTGATACCACCTTCAGTAATCTCACGCATCAAAGCGGAATCCGGAGGTACAAAAAGAAAATCATACGGACCTATGTATCCGCCTACAAACCCTGTTTCAAAACAAACCCTACATCCTGTTTTTGGTTGTTGACTGCCGTACACACAGCCGCAAGCAGTGCCTCGCCATTTGCGAAACATAAGATAAGCTGGTTCCCCAGTTGTTTCAAATAAATATTGATTACGCCGTACCATTTCCTCAAACACCCAATCAATCTGATCTACCTCTTGAGTATTTTTTATCATTGACCCGTGATCCCCAGGTGCATGTAACTCTCCTTTTGCACTCACCGGTACTACTGTATAATAAACACGATTTAAAGCGGTATAAATATCTACATAATTAATGAGTTTATTGTAAGTTACTTGCCAAAGAGTTATGCCAGCGTAATTAGCATGGTTGACATCATCTGTATCAACCAAAGCTGTATCACTCACAGCTCCCCCTTCCGCTAAGGTGTTGTCCATTTCCATGTAAATTGAACGATCAAACCCCTCAACTTTTATGGGGCGAAATGTTTGTCCATCCACACCTACATTGCCGCTTACACTTACAGTAACGCTCACATCATCCGGACTATTGCTTATGACAGCTCTACCAGCTTGTACTGTAGCATATGGAATATCTGGTATCCTAAAAGCCCAACGTCCCAATTCTCCTTGTTCAATAAAATCATCAGGTTTGAGAGTGTATGTGACTTGTTGAAGAGATGTCATATCTCGATAGAAATTACCTGCCCAACTCTGTTGAATACATTCCCAGTTAGACGGGTGTTCGTAAGCACGATAAATGTTGTAACCCTTAACAGCTTCAGGATCATGAGCCCACCACAAATCATGGGATCCTACATAACTGCTGTTCAAAACTAGTAAGTTGGTAATCATCTATTAAAGGGAAAGAATAGCGTTTTTTGTTTTCCGGTCTTATTTGGTTTCATTTCTTCTGAATAATGAAATAGCTAGTCGGCGGAGTGGTGACAAAACGCGCAGAATGGATTTGTTCGCCCACGGTTGACATGCCAGCGAGTGTGTATCGCCTTAGCGTAGCTGCCGTTCTGTACGCTGATTCTATCTAATACTGAGAAGTCAAATTTCTACACGGCTAACCGAGGAGCCAACGAGATTGTCTCAATCCGGCTGAATAGGGTCTATTAGCTGTAACTAATGGAGCCATGGTGTTAAATTGAGTCAAGTAGGTTCCTGCTAAAGATTGGTACAAAGCTGATTTATTTATATCTAGCGAAACCCCGTTAAGACTGTAAGAAAATTCGTCCGCGGCCCATCGAGCTGACTCACCAGAAAGACAAAAAGCGGCTGCTCCCATTGCCGCTATATTTCCCCAGTCCCGAGGAATTGTATCCATGGTCCAATTAAAATAATTCATGGGATTATAAAGATTTAGCTGTGAAATAGACATACTCAAATTTACCAAAATAGTTGTATCCAGCCATATAAATCCCACTCTAGTTGTATAATTCGCCACAACTTTTCCGGGGGTTGGAGGACGAAAATGATAATTTCTATCAGGATTAACATCGGAAATTAATTCTCGAACCACTCGAATTGCCTGCGCATACATAGCTGGGGAAGTCTGAGCACTGGCGATACCCAACTGCTTACCAATAATCATAGAAGGTGCTTCGAAAGCAGGATCTGTTGGATCCACAGTTTGCACAATAAAATCCATGTGAACATAGTTCTGGGGGCAGCTTGCTGCATATTGTTGAAACTGCCATACGATCTTATAAATTCCCTTCCAAGCGGTAGGAATGGTCACTACAGCCGCATAGGTGCCCAAAGAGAGACGTTTAGGGGTCTGCTGGGGCTGGCTGACTAAGGTAGAGCTTTCAGGTGGGAGAGGTGGCCCACCTTGCATGTTTTCTGGTTGGTGCATATCATATTCATATGCTACCGTGGGGGATGTTGGTAATATATCGCGGAGTTTGTATATGGTGTAACTAATAGAAACGGGGTCAATTAGGTTACCGCTGGCGTCTCGAATCAAAATAGCCAAATCAGCGGAACCGGTTATTTGCCCCTGCGTAAGAACGATCATGAAAATCCTCTCTATCAAGGATTCCCATAAAGGACTTATTTTTCATCGCTCAAACTCTTCGTGCAAGCCAAACAATTAAAAGTATAACTAAAATCGTTCCGAATAAACCTAACATAATTTCTCCTATTTCAACTTTACCCAACTAACCATTTCCAGAATCCTAGTTTTTTACTTGGTTTAGACTCAGGGGTTGGATAAATACTCTCGTCATACACTGAAAGAGGATAGTCAGTTTTTACTGAATCTGGCACTGGTATTTCTGGCATTGATATTTCTGGTTTTACAACCTTCGGAGCTGAAGTTACTTTTTTAGTGCGTTTTTTAGACTTATTTTTTTTACTCATATCAACCTCTAATCTAGAAATGGATAGTTGAAAGGTTTTGACAGCGACACCATCAACTTTCTTGCCCTGGATCATCCAGAAGTCAGTAAGTATCTGTGTTTATGCGGGTTTCCCCGATGAAAACATCGTAGAATCGGAAGCCACAAAGTGAGCAGAACTTCGAATTCCAGCGGGTGTCCTTCGTCTCGATAGGCGTCATGATCTTATGGCAAAAGTCGCACTGGTAAGCGTTCGGGACTTCAGGCATTGTGTTTCCCCTTACCACAGTACACTTCGATGGACGTTTCTTTGGATGCGGCGATCAAAATTTCCTCCGCCCACAAACCGTATTCCCCGCCCAGACCTTCGGCTACTTCGTCAGCGAGACATTTGATGCAGATTTGATCGCGTTTCTTCATTATGGGGATCAGATTTTTTTTGAATCGTCCCCGCAAAGGTCCGTAACCTAAACAGGCTGCTAGCCTGCGCCATTGTTCCGCTGTCCATTCCATTGACCCTCCCTTGCATAGTTCTTTCGCACGATGCCCGCCAGCTTTGCAAATGCTATAAAGCTTGTGCTGTACGGCAATGCGATTCCCATTTCGGCGTACATGCCGATGAGAATTTTCGCCCAGTGCTCGCAGTGTCCGCCCGTCCAGCCAGAACAGCATAAGTCCACGAAAGTATTGTCCGTGAGATGTCTAAACGCCCTGACATAAGCGCGATGATGGGCAGCTTCGTGGAGAATGAGGTGTACTGGTACTTTAAAATCCACTTCTGGATTGATAGTGATCACACAGGTGTCATCGTCGTCGAATCTGTGCTGTGCTACTTTGACATCAGTAGAGAAATTCAGTTCGCACGGGAGATGCAACCTCTGCATCAGATCGGCATGCAGTTCTGTCCACTCTTTAATCGTTGGCATGGACTGTCTCCTCTTTAATCGTTGGCATGGACTGTCTCCTCCGTCCCTGCGTTCACCCGCACATCACCAAATGTTCCGGTTTCTCCCGCGTATCGTGGTTTCGTCATTAACGATTCCACTTTGGCTGTAGCGGCTTGAACGATTTCTGGCAGATTATGCGGACTCAGAGCCAGCATCGTTATGAGCACATCCGCCGACTCATCGAGTGTGTCTCCCCGTTTTCCCCGAACCGCTTCCGCAAGTTCCGCAGACTCCAGATGCAGGTACGCGCTTCGATGTATCCAATGGGTTGACCACTCTCGATGCTTCATCATTTCCAGAATCCGAGTTCTTAAACACTGGCTCACTGTCTCACTCCTCCGCAAATCTGGGGTATCCCCTGCGCTCACCCGCTGATTCCATTCGCTTACAGCCGTGTCGATTGTCTTGTTGGCGATTTGCTGCACTTCGCATGACCCGCAGTGTACGAAGAAATCATCCTCTTCGCCTAAGTCGTCCAAGATCGGAGCGCCGCCGCAAAATGGGCACGGCAGTAGCGTTTTCTCAGCCGCGCAAACCTGACACGGGCCATCCGTATAGTTAGGCTTGTCGCACGTATGGTTATTTTTCACTGTCTCACTCATCCGTCCCTGCGCTCAGCCGCTCTCACAGTTTTTTCCACTCTTTTCCGATTTGTTCTGTTTCATAAGTACAAGAGGGTTGATATTCTTTTCTAAAATCTTCTGGTAATTCTAACATAAGTGACCAGGCGACACAACAATATCCCAATAAATCTACAACTGAATCTTCCATTCTTTCAAATTTAGCGGTACGATTATCAGCCTTGAGCTGTGCATAGCGAGCGATTTTATCCCATAATCTAGGAACTAGTCCAGGCAAGCCATGACGACGAAAACTTTCTCCATAATCCTGCGCTTTTTCGTGAAGCAATTCACATACTTTTTTAACCCGCCAGCGCACTAAGTCATCCAATTCTCCGCTGAGAAGTTTAGCTTTTGATATCTTCTTACCAACTATTTGCCCTTCTTCCATGAGTACTAGTACCGCCGACATATACACCAAGAAATGCAGACCTTGATCCGTGAGATGTAAAAACATCGGTGCCCATTTTTTTATAGGTTCTTTGCGATTATGCTCTATCAGACCCTCAAGAATTAAAAATCTGTACACCCATTGAAGTGCAATATTTTCGAGTGTTATCTCTATATCGTCTGAAATATAGGGTAGAATGATTCCTTTGAATGGACTAGCTTCAACTAACTCTCCAGCAATATAGCCTTGACCAGTAAGGTAAGTTAATTGATCCGATTCTTGGAAGAGAGAAAGCGCATCTAAACTGTTTATTCTTGACGGAAGAGAATCAATAACTAGTTTCCAGTTATCCCCTCGTACCATTAAACTTTTGCGTATTTCCAACCAAAATCCCAAAGAAGTGTGCATATTTGTTTAATCCTCCGAAACAATAAAATCACCGCCAAAAAAATCTATCCATTCTTTTAATGCTCGCTCTCTATCCTCGATATATTGTAAAGTGTAGGACTCTTTCTTTGTGGATTTTTTGGGATTATCTTTCAAATCTTCATCCAAAGCTGTGCAATATTTTTGCCATGCTTTGTTCATTGAGGTTGTGTATTTGCGGTTCGCTACTTCAAACACTTTATCTTCTTTAGCTTCCTTCTGTTCTTGTGTTTCTTGAGGGATAACTGCTATGACAGCATTAGTCTTAAGTTTCTTAGCCATTTACTAATTGTCCCATTTATGCCATGTGCCATCAGGGTATTCAATAGCCCACGAAGCGTCATCTTTATTTTCTTCGACAAAAGTCAGGGCTTTTTTTAAAGTTGGAAACTCTTTGTCAGGAGTTTCTCCAGGACCTTGTCCTTGTGTACACCATACTTTATAATACTCGTTCATCGAAATTTTGGCTCGTCCCAGCGTTCAACTACATGAATCGTACGAGCTTCATTAACAGTAAACATTAAAAAATGGGTCTTTCTCATCGGATGCGTATCTTTCATCCGAAATGAAAAATTTCGCTTCCGGCCAACGTTCTTGAATAGATTCAATGGTCTTAAGAACGGGGTACGGGATAGGTTTAGTATAAATACGTTGATCCGTATCATTAAAATTACGCGTAGTAATAATATCTTTGTGTCGAAGAGGCACCCACACCCAATTTGGTCGGCTCACTGAGTCCGTGAGTGATTTCCTACTATGTACTCCAAATTTTGCGTTAAGGTATCTGATAACATCATGTAAAGGATAGGTAGGCATATCCAACACCATTCCTAACTTCACACATAGGGCTAGGTACTCTTCATCCGGTAATGTCGCATCCGGCTTAACAGGAACCGGAGGATCATATTTTGATTTTAAACTGAGGTTTAATTGAATCATTTTTAATCCTTATTCGATGCTTTATTTTCTTCGCGTATCTGCCCGTTTCGTTGCGATTAAAGTCAAAGATGCCGTTGTTAGCTGTGGCGTAAGTCCGTTATTAGCATTACTTCACCTCCATGGCTTTAAGAGCAATCGAAACAAAATCTAATTCTTTACCCATAGCTTTAGCAGTAGAAGCAGCTTTAGCAGCATAAGCAACATACTCAGCATTAGCAGCAGCCCTAGCAGCATAATAAGCATTAGCAGCAGAGTAAGCAGCAGCATACTTAGCAGAAGCTTCGGTACGATCCTCCCCGCTTAACCACTTATCTGCCCACTGATTCCAACTTGAGTCTTTGTAAACTTCTTTAGCACAGAGAATACCAAAGGCTACCTTTTGAACATAGGTTATTTCGGGAAGAGGGATTTTCTTTAGCGTAGTAAACTTCCTAAACCCACATTTAAGGGATTCAAATTTTGCTTCTCCTTCTCCCTTTCCTTCCCAAAGGATGGGATTCTCTATATCTGCATGAGCCGGGTTCATAAGCACGGCGAGTAGAGGATGAGTGTAAGCATGTATCCATGCATCGGAGCACAAATCTTGTTTAATGTCTCCCGTAGCCTCATGAGTCAAATTCTCGCCCCATTGAGTTTCATTACGAGTCTTTCCTTCTTGCGTCGTGAGTTTATAGTACATATCCAACATCATTCCTTCTCTTCATCCGGTAATGTCGCATATTTTTAATTGAGGTTTAATTGAATCATTTTTAATCATTATTCGATGCTGCTTTTACTTGTAGTTCATTTTCAAGATGTTGTTTTTTCATCTCACGTTCAAAGCTTATAGCCGCTGTAGCTGCCCGCTTTAAATCTTCAATATCCACTGGACGACTTCCTGCACGCGCCAAAGTCTGAGCCATACGAATAGAGTTTTTGATCTGACGACCATTAATATCATAAGAAGACAGAGCATTTGCCCACGCTGGGTTCAACTTGGATGCTGTGAGTAGATTCTGCCATATTTTAAGCGCCTTCCCGTCGCTCTTATAGTGAAGAGCAACAGAAATACGGCTATAAAATGCTTCGTCAATTTTCTTGACTCGATTCGTGGTCAAAAACAACACCCCGTTGTGATACTCCAGTAGCCGCAGGAACACCCCCACCATAGCGTTACGGGCGATATTGTGGTCATCCCGCTCCTCTAGGAAGATATCGGCCTCATCTAGCAGAATTACAGCGTCCCAGATGGTCCCTACATCCAAAATAGAACGCAGTTTTTCTTCCAGGGTTGTGGTATCAGTTCCCAGTTCTCCCACGCCTACGGAGTACAACGGCTTGTGCAGCAGCTCAGCTACAGCCTCAGCGGAACAAGTTTTTCCCCAACCGGGTTTACCGTGAAGTAGGAAAATACACCCACCACCCTTACCTTCGATGATGTCGGTGAATCCTTGACCATGGAACTTAACCAGAGAAAAAATCAAATCCTTTTCTCCCTCATCCAATACTAATTTATCCCAAGCATCATCTCGCCAGTTGATCTCTGACATTCCGTCCAGTTCCAGACGACCCCACTGTTTTACAGCGAGACTAAAACCGTAAAGAAATGGTGCGCAGCGCCAGTAATCGGCTGGATCAATGGCGGTATGTTTAATAGTTGCCCGATCATCACGATCCTCGTCTATGTTAATACCGCACTTGTATATGCAATCTCTCCAGATTTCTGGTTCCGCACGCTGAAAAGATACAGGGTCAATTACAACCCGTCCATCAGCGCGGAAGGTACGAGCTGACCAATAACTTGGCTGTGTCAGAATACCGTTATAAGAAACATATTGTCCTGGTGTAAAAAACTTAGCGAATTTTTCACCACGCTTGGACATAAATTCTTTATCCGAATCTGTTGGAACACAAATCGGTAAAGATTTAAGATCCTCCAAACCATAAAATCCGCCAATACTGAATGAATAAATTCCATTTTCAATTTCGCCTTTAATGGCGTGAATAACTTTGAGTTGAATAATGAAATAAGGACCGGTAAAAAAAGAATTGCGGACATCAATTTTCTGTACCTGCCCACCGATCAATCCACCGTTGCCGTCATGGTACACTATATCTGTACCTTGAGGAAAGACCAATTCTAGGTCACCCATCTCAATTTTGCCGAGTTTTTGGCGCTCTTTATAAGAGTCTTGTCTGATGGTTTTTACTTTCTCCAAGTAAGCTACTAAGAGGGGCATACCGCCATCTCGCTTAGCTTTAAAAGATGGAATGTAATTCAAAAGAAAAGTTACTGGATATCGATGCCCAAAGTCATCTATCGTGTAGGAATCAATTTCTCGACCCAGGTAGGAAGAGATGTAATCTCGTAATTGACAATGGTTGGGGTCACGACAGTCAATATACGATTTTCCGTTAATCTCCAGAACTTGATAAAAACTAGATTTATCTACCACCACAATTTTTTCTTCCATCCAAGCCATTTTGTTTTCCTCAATTGAGATACTATCAAATTAGAGCGGAGATTACAAGTTAATCCCCAAATTTTTAACTTCAACTTTATTCTTCTCAGTAAGTTTTCCCGCTTTGGCACGGGCCTTCAAACAGTCCTTGCGCCAGTAAAATTGATCCAAGAACTTCTCCTTGGACGGCGTTTGGCGAACTCGTTCATCACTTTTGCGGGCTTTCCCGCCCATCGTTCTTTTTCCAGGCATAACTCTCCTTATTGATATCCTCTTACTCTTGAAATTACTGACTAAAAGTCCGCTTAAGACCTCTTCTTACCTACTCACGACTCCAAGAGTACTATTATCATTGCCATAGTACAGTTTAAAATTTTTATAGCTCCTTTACAGCTTTAAGGGCAATCGAAACAAAATCTAATTCTTTGCCCGTAGCTTTAGAAGCAGCAGAAGAAGCAGCATCAGAAGCAGCATAAGCAGCATCAGAAGCAGCATAAGCAGCATAAGCAGCAGAAGCATAATAAGCAGCAGCAGCCCTAGCAGCATCAGCAACATCAGCATCAGCAGCATTAGCAGCAGCATAAGCAGCATAAGCAGCAGCAGCATTAGCAGCATTAGCAGCAGCATAAGCAGAAGATTTAGTACGATCCTCCCCGCTTAACCACTTATCTGCCCATTGGTTCCAACTTGAGTCCGTATTTATTTCTTTAGCACAGAGAATACCGAAGGCTGCCTTTTGAACAACATTTACTTCAGGAAGAGGGATTTTCTTTAGGGTAGTGAATTTCCTGAACCCGCATTTAAGGGATTCAAATTTTGCTTCTCCTTCTCCCTTTCCTTCCCAAAGGATGGGATTCTCTATATCTGCATGAGCCGGGTTCATAAGCACGGCGAGTAGAGGATGAGTGTAAGCATGTATCCATGCATCGGAACATAAGCCTTTTTGGATATCTCCCGTAGCCTCATGAGTTACATTCTCTCCCCATTGAGTATTGTTTTGGGTCATTCCTTCCTGCGTCGTGAGCTTATAGTAGGTTGTCATTTGAATTTAATTAGGCGAATGCTTCCTGTGCCTCTTCTGAGTAACGATCGGCTTTGCGGCATTGAGCCCAAACTTCATCGTATGTGTATTCTTTCTTGAGAACTCCGTCCTCAAAAACCACATCAAGCTCGTTACCATAAGAATCATTGTCATCAGAGACTTGAGTAACATAATCTCCTGAATGGTTTACATCACGATCCACCAAACTGAGTCTTCCACCAATAGACGCCTTACCGGGATCAGTCTTTGGGTCTTTGTAAACCGGAGACCAAACACCCGCTCGATTGATAGCGCTGCATTTGATAGCAAAACGTTGGGTGTCTCGATTCTGTTGCTGTAATAAAGCACCACCCATTCCGAATGCGAGATTATCCATTGACCAGCCAGCGCGAATAAGGTGTGAGTTGATGCGCAAAATGTTCTGATAGTTAACCCCATCACCTTGAATAGCACGAATTACAGAAGGCAACACCTTCCAGCCCTTGGTATTGGTCTCAAACCCAAATTTGTTAGATACCGAATTGAAAATATCCTCAAGAATTTGTGTGGGGTCGCCTGAATCCGGGCGTAAAACTACAGTACCGGAGCGCCGTAAAACCATCTCTCGGAGAGTATCCCCAAAAATTACATCCACCGCGTTAATAGTATCATAAGAATCTACCACACAAGCCGCAAGCCCCGTAGGGTTCTTTGTAAGCATATTACGGTAAGCATCTGTCTCATGATCCTTACCCCAAGAAGTCACTGTGCTGTGTTCCATGGCTGGAATGGAATTTCCAGGCATTTGGGCCTTGTAATATTGGCGCAGGTATGAAATCGCGGCCAAGGTATCTGTGCCGTGGAAATTGAACAAGTGGGCTGCTCCGCCGATAGCTGCTGATTCTTTGGATGAAACCCCACGAAAACCAAAATCATGTAGTTTGTAATCGATCAAATTAGGATTCCCAGTGCGCACCAGATCTTTTCCGATGGCTTGACGAATTTCAAAAGACAAAGTCCCAACAGTGACCGGATACCATATCTGGAGCAATAGGGTCTCGGCCCAGTTGGTCAACCATGGGAATTCCGGATCAGTATTTTCAATAGTCATCAAGGCATTTTTTACCGGAATGAGCTTACCTTCTTTTGGTGCCCGAACACGAAGAGGCAACTTGCCCCCATGCTTTTCCAGAAGGCGCAGCCAACCAGCATTGTTAAACACTGTGTCAGACCCAAAATGCAGTGCAGATAGTTCGCGGGCTTCTTTCACATCGGCTTCATTGAAAACCACGCCCGTATAGTTGGCTTTCAAAATACCTTGAAGACCAGTAAATAGAGTATGCTTCCAGAACCCGCCACGAGACATCAAGTGTGAGTATACATGCTTGGTATCCGGAGGATACTGAGACCAGTGACCTAATTTATAGCTGTCTGTATTCCAAATCGGATTAAGCTTTAGCGGTTCCATAATTCTCCTTTACGGATCGTTTTACTAACCACGCCATCATCATTTTATATAGTATATGATGCGTGTCCACAAAATCCGATTGTTTTAATTTATCTACATCAAACCAACGAGTTTCTACTATGTCATCGTTTGGATGCGAGGCTTGGTTGCTGACAGTGGTAGCAAAAAAGGCGGTCATAATACCTCTGTCTACCGTTCGATAACGCCAGTCATCAATAACTGCTGATCCTATGTATTGCATAGCACCAGGCTCAACCGTTGCTTCTTCCAGCACTTCATAGCGAGCCCCGATTTCATAGCTGCCGTGTTTCTTTTCAGCGTGCCCCCCAACAAACCGGAATTCTTTTTCTCCGGGCTTCCGCCCTAAAAGTACTTGAGTATAATCCTGATTGAAGATAGCGATATCTACGCAAGGCAATAGCACCGGCCATAAATGGTGCAGGGCGTATATCATACCCGCACGAAATTCTGATGACTCAATCACTTTATTGGAAACATCTTTACGAATATCCGTACCGCTGACACTCTGCGTGGGTAGAGCGAGTTCCACGGGCTTGTATTGCCCAGAATAATGGGGTACAAAAGAGTCCCTTCCCCCATAAAGAGTGACATCCCCAAAATCCACAACAGACTTAATCGCGGTATCCAAATCAGCGCTCCACTGCTCATCGGTTTTGGTGTCCATAAGCGGAAGTACTGTAAAATTCGGGAACTTGGCGTTGATCATCGCTCTACGTGCTTCAAAGGTTAAAGGATTGTCTTGAGTGAGTCCAGCGGGGGCTTTGCCTACGAATACTATTACGCCGTTGTGTCTCGCGCTGATTTGACGAAACAACTCCATGTGACCTTCGTGAAGATCATTAACTTGAAATCGCCCAACGCAAATACCGTAAGATGGTTTATTTAACATTGCGTTTCCTTTCGAAAAATGAAATCAAAGTCTCGACCTTACCGCCCAAATAGAACAGCAAATCTAACAGAAACCAACCAAACACGAATAGAAAAAAACTTTCCCAAAAATTATGAGTCCAGTGATAACGTATAGCGGCATAGACAGCGGCAAAAAACTCCCCACACTCAAAGATTTTATTGTTTTTATCATAAGATACTTCATCTCCGTCTAGTAATGTAGGCGATTATCCAAACAACACAAAATACAATCAATGCCCCACTTAACATTGTAAAAGCGCTCATAACAAACCATGAATGACTGAGAATGAAAAAAATAACGAAGATAAGAGCTACAAAAAATAAAAGTACGTACAGGCGTGCCATGGTTTCTCCATCACTAAATTATTCTAACACCTTCTAATCATCTTCACACAGTTTCAAAAATACTTGACCAAGCATTAGAATAGCCATTAATCCCTGTACAGCAGATATATCCAAAACACCCAAGCACAGATTCCCGCAACTGCTACCAACGCATCAGGCCATGACATACGAAACTCCTTATTTATTATACCAGAAAAGTATTGCTTCTTTCATACTATTTTGATGCAGGTTTTTCAGGAACGATACCAATTTCTTCCAAAAATCTGGATGGGGCTAAACGTACTGTGTTTGCTTGCATTTGCGCTTTCTCCGGTATACAGAGAACTAGGGTATCTTTTGCCCTGGTGCAGGCGACATATGCAAGGCGTCTCTCCTCCTCAATTTCTTCATCCGACCCCATAGAGAATCTGTGGGGCAATGACCCCTCAACAAGATTCGTAACGAAAACTCTCTTCCACTCCAAACCTTTGGAGGCGTGAATAGTACTAATTGTCACACTACCATTTTTCAACTCATCCATCTTCTGGTCGAATTGTTCCTGTGTTAATTCTCCAGTGGCGAGTTGCTGTTCATACAAGACTTTTTCTGTATCGTCACCCTTTGGTCTATCCAGTACCATTTGAAAAATCAGATCATCCAGGGTTAAATTTGTATCTTCAGTAATGGCCATTACCATCAATACAAAACGATCAATATTTTCTTGTTTTATTTTTGCTTTCTCTTTATCTTTCGCGTACTTCACTCCGATGTATTTACGGTAGTCAAACAGCGATAAAAGTTTGTCTAAAGCGTCTACAGGAGTGTCTTTAAATACAGTGATTTGGTCGATGATGCTAATCAAATTGTGTAGTTTAGGTTCCGCTTTAGCGGCTTCTAACAAATCTCCATCACAAGTTTTATTAGCTTCAATACGCAGTTTATTTAAAGCCACTTCCCCCACACCGCATCGAGGGACAGCGCAGCAGCGAGAGAAAGCTGTAAAATCTTTACGGTTAGACGCCAAACGCAAATACCCCAAAATATCTCGTACTTCTTCTGTTGCCAGAAGCCCCCTACCGCCCCTCACAATATAAGGTATGCGCCTTCTTACTAGCTCCCCTTCCAAATCTCGAATTTGAATAGCGCTACGAACTAGGATCGCGTTCTCTTTATATAGAATAGGATCCCGTTTCTTCTGGGCGTCCTTTTGAATTTCAGCAGCAATTTTGTTTGCGATGTCCACGGGTAGACAAGCTACTTTGATTTTTATCTCCCCATCTTCTTCCCTAAATGTTTGCATTTGAAGGGGTATGGTCCGCGTCATAGTTTTTTGCAGCCTATTAGCCAGATAAACAATATTTTTCATGCTCCTATGATTACGAGCTATGCGATATAGATGAGGTTTAATTCCGCGCCAATCTTCGGAGTACTCCATAAGAAGCTCAGGGGATGACCCATTAAAACCAAAGATTGACTGATTTTGATCCCCAACTACGCATAAATTTTTGTTGTCCTGTCCCAGAAGATGGTTGACAAATTCCCACTGTACAATTGATAGATCCTGCCCCTCATCCACTAAGACATGATCAAATTGCGATTGAACTCTTTTTATCCAGGCTCCATCATTTTTGGCTCTTCGGTTAAACAGATGAAGCATATCATCAAAATCTACCAGACTCATTTTCGATTTTTCAATCTCGAACAGACCCCACAACTCTAAAAAATCATCACTAAGCGCGTGGTAACCAGCGTGTTCTATGAGAGCTTTCTGGTGGACTGTATTGGTATACTCGTTTCTAAATCCCACACCACGAGCGCGGTGAAATCCTATTTTCTCCAAGATAGTCATAGGTTTTATTTCTACTTCTTGGTTCCTTTTCGCCCCCCAACGCTCAATGACTTTTTTCATTAATTGAGATTGATCCCACTCATCTAAGGGGGTTATTTTATCTGCCAGTCCGAAGGCTTTAGGGTTTTTGCGGATTCCTGATAGAGCTAAACTATGGATGGTACTGGCGCGGGGTTCCTTATCAATGGAGACTTTACCTAACTCCAGTCGTTCCTTAAGTTCGTTAGCGGCACGATTAGTAAAAGTAATAACTACTATACGCCGAGGTAGGACGCCTTGTTCTAATAACCATTTTACACGTTCTGTAATGACGCGGGTTTTACCGCTACCGGCCCCTGCTATGAGAACAGATGGTTCACCTTGAGGATGCTGAACAGCGAGGGTTTGTTCTTCATTGAGCTGCATTCTATCTAATACTGCGGCAGCTAACAACCAAAACAATCCTCGCACTCGTCATCATGACAATGAAAAGAGAATGGGATATCCAATCGTTTCATGCCTGGATGTTCTGCTAGCCATTTTTCTATAGCTTCTTCACAGTTCGAGTGACGATTACAAGCCGCTGGCGCAGTTTGGCTAGTAGCAATTACTGAGGTTGTGGGTTTTGGACGTAGACCTGGAAATACACTCTCAAGAAAATGTCGTGCCTTATGCCCCGGATCACCTTCTTTTGTTTCACGATTCGCCCATTTACGCCATAGTTTAGGATCATGATCATATAACCAGTGGTCTAATTCATGGAATTCATCATTTACCCAACGACCAGTGTTACAAGCGCCACAGGCAGGGTCATATGAGTGTGCGGAGCAGATGGAAAACCATTGAAAATTATTGGGCATCGGGGGACGTTTATCTTCATTCTTCATGTAAATCCACCAAGCTTGTAGGTAATTTGATTTCTGGATCAACCATCTTTTTAAATTTTTCAAAGTGAATGACTATGCATGTAGCATTATCTTCCGTAGGAAGATCGGTTGCGTATTTAACCAAATCTTCAGCTTTAGCTCCTTGTCGAACCAACTTCACTACTTTTTTTGCGGCTTTTTTGAAGTTGCCATGCGCTGGATCAAATACGCCATCTGATGCTACAACAATAAAACTTTTAGCGTTGATTTGAGCTTCGAAAATTTCCGGAATATGCGACATTGCTTTGCCGAATTCCCAGTCTCCTAAAGCTCTCGCCATTTGAATACCGGGGGCATTAAACTTACTACCCTCTGCGTACATGTAACCATTAAAAATTACTCCACCACGCTCTTTTGCTGCCGCTGCTTCTTCTGCGTTAGTGCGAACATTATGGTCTGGTCCAATGATAATTTTTTTCTTGGCGTCTTGGATAATGATAGGAGAATCGCCAAGTACCGCGCAAGTCACTGTATTTCCGTCTGCTGGCACGAATACCAGGGAAGCCGTAGACCCAGAGTTTGAATGATAATCGCGGTATCCATAATTAATATCTTCATCGTCCAAAGGGGCGGCTTCTTTGGGCTTTGTGAGTTCATTCAGTTTCTCAAGAGCGATGTATAAAGCGGAACGAGGATTAGCCCCTTCTTCACTAATTTCATCCGCGAAAATTCCAGGCAGTTCGTCACAAGCTAATTTAGACACTTCGTCGCCGCCATGCCCATCAAAAACAGCGAAGAGTGTACCCTCAGGCATGATGGACACAAACGCCCTATCTTCTTGATATGGGCGTAGCCCCTTAGCTGTAGCATCGGTTTTTAGGGGAATAAATTTCATTTTGATCTCCTGTTTAGATAATTTCGGCTAGATTTTCACGATGCTTGCGGTGCGACGAGTTGCAGTAAAAAAGCATCTTCAAAATCCCTGAAAGCATCTTCAAAATCCCTGAAATCATTCTTGATTACGCGAGCGACTTCGCGCTGGTACATTTCATCCACCTGCGCTAGCATCTCTACTGCTTCAGGCGGATATATCGTTTCCGTTTTGCCATCAGCATAAATCCGCATAGTGGGAATCACGCGACTGAGGATGTCTACCTTGAGGTCTACGAAAGGTTTGGCAAGCCGATGGAGCGTCCATTGAAGCTGCCGCAAACGCTCAATCTCTCGATCTTGAAGCTTTACCATCTTCCTCTTCCTCTTCCAAACACCCGCAACTGATAAGCTGCCCTTCGCATCGTGGACAGCACTCCATATCGCAGCCAGGATGATGGAATCCACCGGCTTTAACCCCGCAGTCATGGCACTTATGGTTGGGATCATCCGTTTCATAGGGGACGGGTTCAAAATCTTCCCCATCAATAACGATTGGGCAACTTTTACAGGAATCAGCCTCTAGCATTTCTTGTTCGCAGATATCACAGACCATAAATTTCTCCTTGTAAAGAGTATACCACAAATAACTCCCGGCTATGGTAGCCCGGGAGTAAGGATTGCAGCCCAAGGAGCCCTTAGTTCCTTGTGGCAGCGGGATAATCGGAGCTGATACCCGCTTTTGGTGTTTTTGCCCCAAACCGTTGCCGGTACACCAATCAAATTTTATTGCCCTATAGTCCCCTGATTATCAAACCATGTAATAGAGACTCCTCGCACGTCATCGTCATTTCCCCGCAATACGATACGATATGAATCAATCCCCGCATTTGTGAAATACTGAACGATTTGTCTCGC